>Ga0136652_1000126_pt1 | contig 42644 bp, 41 predicted proteins | sample ConPoolayeEmetaG_FD_94864 | JGI IMG/M metagenome (GOLD analysis project Ga0136652, IMG submission 94864) | Hot spring microbial mat communities from California, USA to study Microbial Dark Matter (Phase II) - Cone Pool mat layer E metaG... ...
ATATTTACAAAGTATAATATTTAAACAAACTGTTACAAATTAAAAAAAATTTTAGAATTTAAGATTATAAATGTTAAATTTGGTATTAATTGTTAGTTTTAAAGAGTGAAAGAAGAGGAAAAAAATGAAAAGAACTTTTCAACCGAATCAAAGAAGAAGAAAAAAAACTCATGGATTTAGAATAAGAATGCAAACCAAAGGTGGAAGAAAAATAATTGCAAATAGAAGAAGAAAAGGTAGGAAAAGATTAACTGCTTAAAAAATGCAATAAAAACATTTGAAACAATTAAAAGTAAAAAAGACTTTCAATTGATATTTAAAAAAGGTAAGAGTGTTGATTGTGAATATTTTAAAGTTTTTGTGCTGATAAAAAAAAAAGAAGTTCCTAATATTGATGAAACAATAATTCGATTAGGTTATATAATAAATAAAAAGATAGGAAGTTCTGTAATTAGAAATAAAATAAAAAGAAGATTAAAAGAAATAATAAGAAATTACAAAAAAAATGTAATAAAAAACGATGGGTTTGATATTGATATTTTAATTATTGTAAAAAAAGAAATACTGCTCTTAAATTATAATCTGTTGGGAGTTTTATTATGTAAATATATAGAAAGTATAATAGAAAATTTTAAAAAATCAGATTTGAAATAGTGAAATAAAGATAAAGATAATATGAATAAAGTAAAAATTTATATAAAAACATCTATAATAAAAGTATTAAAGTTATATAAAAAATTTATCTCGCCTTTACTTCCTAAAAGTTGTAAATTTGTTCCAACATGTTCTGAATATGCAGTTGATGCTATTATAAAGTATGGGATTTTTAAAGGGTTAATAAAATCTATTTATAGAATTTTAAGATGTAACCCATTTAATAAAGGCGGTCATGATCCTGCTTAAAATTTTTTTAGTAAAATTTGGAGGTAAAAAAATTTGAGTCAGTTATTAAATATATTAAGACCAATTCAAAGTGGAATAGAATATGTTATAATTTTTTTATACAATCATATAGTCGCAAATTATGGCATAGTAATAATTTTATTAACAATAATAGTTAGAATTGTATTGACGCCATTAACGCTATCTCAAACAAGATCAATGGCTAAAATGCAAAAGCTGCAACCACAGCTGCAAGAACTTCAAAAAAAATATAAAGACGACAAACAAAAACTTCAACAAGAAACGATGGAATTCTATAGAAAAAATAATGTTAATCCCCTATCTGGTTGTTTACCACTTTTATTACAATTGCCAATTTTTTTTGCATTATTTCAAGCACTTAGAATGCCATCACAAATTGTAACAAACGTATTAGGTTCCCCATTTATACCGGTTTACTTATTTGGAAATATAAAAAATTTTTTAATAAACCTTCCAAATCCAAATTTTAATTTTTTATGGATGAATTTAAATGAAAGAGACCCATATTTTATACTTGTTATATTAATGGTTGCAACAATGTTTATATCAACAAAAATGACAACCACTGATCCTAAGCAAGCAATGATAACATATCTTATGCCAGTAATATTTGGAGTAATTTCTTGGAGTTTACCATCAGGCATACTTGTGTATTGGATTACAACAAACATATGGTCTATAGGCCAACAATGGATAGTAAATAAAATAATAAAAAAAGAAGTAAATAAACAAGAACAAAAAGCAACCTCGCTACAAAGTACTGTTCAACAATCTGCAATAAGTCCACAAACAGCTGAATTAATTAAAAAAAAGAAAAAAAGAAAAAAGAAAAAGTAAATAGAAATAGCAAAATCGATTATAATATAAGTAACTAATAAAAAAGCAAAAATTTTTTAAAATACTTTATTATGGAAAAATTTAAAATTATAAAATTTTAAGATAATTTAACATTATGAGGTGATAAAATTGTCTTATAATGAAGATGAAAAGATAAATGGTGAAAAAGATGCATTAGATTCATTTATTTTATCACTGGAAGAAGATCAAGAAGAAGAAAAAGAAAAGACGGTAAAAAAAGAATCAAATATAAAAAATTATAATAAATTTGATAACCGGAAAGAGAGAGAAAAAGATAAAGCTAAAGAAATAATAAAAAACAAAAACTTAAATGAAAAAGAATTTCATAAATTAGATAAGAAAGAAGTAGATATAAAATTTAATGAAAAGAAAAAAATAATAGAAGATATTTTAAAAAGTATAATAAATAGAATAGTTATTAATGATGGAATAAAGATTGAAATACAGGAAAACAGAGTAAATGTTAATGGTGATAACTTATCAATAGTTATTGGTAAGAAAGGTAAAAATTTAGAAGCAATTGAGTATATTGTAAATTTGATTTTAAGAAGAAAAAAGGTTATAGAGGGTAAAATAATATTAGATATAAAAAATTACAGAAAAAGACAATTAAAAAAATTAAAAGAAAAAGCAAAAAAAATTGCGGAAAAAGTTATAAAGGAAAATAAAAAAATTTCATTAAAACCAATGACAGAAAATGAAAGAAAAATTATTTATAATTTATTATCGGAAATAAAAAAAATAAAAGTTTTTAGTAAGAATGAAGATAAAAACAAAAAAATAATAGTTTGTCCTGCAGTAAATAAAGAATAAAAAAAATAAAAAAAAGAAAAAAATCAATATTGGTTTAACTCCAATATTGATTTTTTTTATTTCATGTGCTTAATAAAAATTGTTAAATTAAATTTTTAAAAAATAAATTTAGAAAATAATTAACAAGAAAGGAAAATAATAATTAAATTATGATTAATATTATATACGAAAGCAATAAAGACACAATTGCTGCAATAGCTACAAAATTAGGAGAAGCAGGAATTGGAATAGTAAAAATCAGTGGAGACGATGCAATTAAAATTGCAGAAAAAATATTTAAATCAAAAAATAATATAAAAGTAAGGGATATGAAATCATATAGTATGAATTATGGTTTTGTGGTAGATGAGAATAAAAATATTGTAGATGAAGTAATTTTAACTATAATGAAAAAACCAAAATCTTATACGCGAGAAGATGTAATTGAAATAAATTGTCATGGTGGAGTAGTTGCAACAAAGAAAGTTTTAGAATTGTGTATTAATAACGGTGCAAGGTTAGCAAATCCTGGTGAGTTTACAAAGAGAGCTTTTTTAAACGGAAGGATTGATTTAACTCAGGCAGAAGCTGTTATAGATATTATAAACGCAAAAACTGACAAAAGTTTAATATTAGCAGCAAGAAATTTAAATGGGTCAGTTAAAAAGAAAATAGAAGAATTAAGAAATAAACTGCTAGATATAATCGTAGAATTAGAAGCATCAATAGATTTTATAGAAGAAGATCTAGAAATTACACCATACGATGAATTGAAGAAAAAAGTAGTTGAGATTTATAAAGATGTAAAAATATTGATTGAAGATGAAAAAAAAGGAGAAATAATAAAAAATGGTATAAAAATATCTATTGTTGGTAAGACTAATGTTGGAAAATCAAGCTTATTAAATGCATTAGTAAAAAAAGAAAAAGCTATTGTCACCCATATTCCAGGAACAACAAGGGACGCAGTAGAGGAATTATTTTATTTAAAAGGTATCCCAATTGTTTTTGTAGATACTGCAGGAATTAGAGAAGCAAAAGGTATAATTGAAAAAATTGGAATAGAAAAAACTATAAGTCATATAAATGAGTCTGATCTAGTATTAATGGTTGTTGATTATAATAAAAAACTAAATGTAAAAGATTTTGAAATATTGGAAAAATTAAATGATAAAAAAATAATATTATGTGTTAATAAAATAGATTTAAAGAAAAGAATAGATATTGAGAAAGTAAAAAAATATAAGAATATTAAAAGTATAGTTGAAATATCTGCAAAAAAGTTAATGAATTTAGAATTACTAGAAAAAGAAATAGAAAAAAATATTGATGATGAAATTAATATAGATTTCAATGAAAAAATAATTGTAAACGAAAGGCATAAAAATGTTTTAAAAGAAGTATATGCTTGTTTAAAAAATTCCATAAGTGCTATGGATAAAAAAATGTCTGAGGAGTTTCCATTATCTGATTTAAGGATTGGTTATGAATTATTAGGTGAAATTACAGGACAAAAAATTAATGATGAAATTTTAGAAAAAATATTTGAGAAATTTTGTATTGGAAAGTAATAAGAATATATAAAGTTTATAAAAATTAAAATTAAGTATACGCCAAAAAACAATAAGTTAATTGAAAATGGCGTAAAGGAAATAATATAAAATGTTTCACGTGAAACATTATAAAATAAAAAGATATTTAAATTAATATAATTTATTGTTAATTTTATTTGGTCCAAAAAATTAATAAACAAATAAATAATTTATATATAAATTATTTCTTAGCGAAATTTTTATAGAATATAAAGTCATAATTCTTGGGTAATAAGGGATAATTTTTATAAACTAAATAAGAAAACAAAAAAATATATAATGAAAAGTTTATTGTTAGTAAGTAAGATTAATAGTTAAAATAAATTGAAATTTATGTATTTACAGTTTAATTATTAATATTTTGAAAAATAATGTTAATAGTTTGGAGAAAAATTGCTGAAATTTAATGTAAATGAATATAGAATAAACTATTTTACCTAAATATAAGTTAGAATAATGTCATAAGTAAAAATATATAAGAATTTAAGTAATGATTTTAGTATTTTTTATTTATAATTTTTTATAGTTATATGAAGGTAGTTTAGATGTATCATTAAAAAATCAAAAAAATTATTTTAGAAATTAGAAAAAATGTTTTAAAAAAAATGAAAAAAAATAATAGTGTAAAAGATGTTATTTGTGAAAATGATAAATATTATGAATATGATGTAGTAGTTATAGGTGCTGGTCATGCTGGATGTGAAGCAGCATTAGCTTCTGCTAAAAATTCTGTTAAAACACTTCTTATCACAATTAATCTTGATAGCATAGCCTTAATGCCTTGTAATGGGGCTATTGGTGGCCCTGGGAGGGGTCAATTAGTTAGAGAAATTGATATATTGGGTGGAGAAATAGGGAAAAATACTGATAGGAATTTTATTCATTCAAGAATTATAAATACTTCTAAAGGTCCAGCACTAAGAACAATAAGAGCAATAGTAGATAAAAAAAGATATTTATTAGATATGAAAAGAATTTTAGAAAATCAATTAAATTTAGATATTAAACAAGGTTTAGCAACAGGTATTGAAAAAGACAAAAATATATATTTAATCAAAATTAATGATGGAACAATATATAAAACTAAATCAGTTGTAGTTACGACTGGTACTTTTTTACGCGGAAAGATATTTTGGGGAAAATATGAATTAAATGCTGGCAGGTTAGGTGAAATAAATTCAGTCAAATTAGCTCAGTCATTAGAAAAACTAGGATTTGAATTTAGTAGATTAAGAACTGAAACCCCACCGAGAGTAGATAAAAAAAGTGTTTATTTACATGAAATGAAAGTTCAAAAATTTGATAATAATCCAAAATATTTTTCCTTTGAGAAAGATATTGAGAGTAATTTACAAGTAAAAAGTCAAACTGATGTATATATTACCTATATTGATAATGATTGTATCAATTATATTTTAGATAATATAGAAGAAAGCTCTATTTTTTTAAAAAGTCTTGAGTCAAATAACCCAAGGTATTGTCCATCTATTGAAGATAAAGTTTTGCGATTTCCTTATAAGAAAAGACACATTGTTTTTATTCAACCTGAGGGTAATGACACAAATGAGGTTTATTTGCATGGATTGTTTACTACATTATCTGAAGAAATTCAAGAAAATATTATTCATAGAATAAAAGGACTTGAAAATGCAATAATTACTAGACCTGGATATGGAGTTGAATATGATTATTTAAAGCCTTTTCAAATTAAAAGTACTCTTGAAAGTAAAAGCCACAAAGGTTTATTTTTTGCAGGACAAATTAATGGTACTACTGGTTATGAAGAGGCAGCAGCTCAAGGAATAATTGCAGGCATTAATGCTTCACTTTTTGCAAAAAACAAGAAGCTAATTTCAATAAATAGAGAAGATGGCTATATAGGTGTGTTAATTGATGATATTGTTACAAAGGGTGTTACTGAACCATATAGAATGTTAACTTCACGAAATGAATTTAGATTATTTCACAGGCATGATAATGCAGATTTTAGAATGTTAAGTTATATTAAGAAAATTAATTTAGATAAAAAAGTAAAATATATTGAAGAAAAATATAAGAAGATAAATTCTGCTTTTAATTTAATAAAGAAAAGTAAATATTATACTAACAAGGAAATGTTAGAAAAAATAAAACAAGATAAAATAACAGCAGTTGAAGTTGATAGAATAAAAAAGGATTTTGGGTTAAACCAAGTAGAGTATGAAAGTTTAATTATAAATATAAAATATGAACTGTATTTTAAAAGAGAATTAGAAAGAATAAATCAGTTAAAAATGGATTATGATTTAGCTATACCTGAAAATATTAATTACGCTGATGTAAAAAATATTTCTAAAGAGGCTATTACTAAGCTCGAAAAATATAAACCTGAAAATATTTTACAGGTTAAACAAATAGAAGGTATTAAACCCTTAGATGTATTATCTTTAATAGCATATATAAAAATGTTTCACGTGAAACATTAATAAGTAAATATTTTATTTCTATTTTAATAATAAATCTTTATATTTGTAATTTATTTTAAATTATTATGAGTAATAAAAAACATTATTATTTTAATGTAGTGGTTGTAGGAGCAGGGCATGCTGGATGTGAAGCAGCATTGGCTTGTGCACGACTAGGATTAAAAACACTCTTGTTAACAATTAATTTAGATAAGGTTGCATTAATGCCATGTAATCCTGCTATTGGTGGAGTTGGAAAAACACATCTAGTACTAGAATTAGATGCTCTTGGTGGCGAAATGGCTAAAGTTGCTGATAAAACTGCCATACAAATAAGAATGCTTAATAAAAGTAAGGGACCTGCAGTTCAAGCGCTAAGAGCACAAATTGATAAGAAAGAATATGAAATTGCAATGAAAAGTGTTTTAGAAAATACAAAAAATTTAACATTACGTCAGGGAATAGTTGACAATATATTATTCAATAAAAATAAGGTTGCGGGGGTATCTATAGAAAGTGGTCTAGTTTTTTATTCTGATGCAGTTATTATTACTACAGGAACATTTTTACGTGGAAGAATAATTATTGGTAATAAAGAATATAAAGCAGGTCGAATGGGTGAATATCCAGCTATGCAATTAACGAATTGTTTACAAAAAATGGGTTTTATAATTGATAGATTTCAAACTGCAACACCGCCTCGGGTAGACAAAAGAACTGTAGATTTTGGTAAAATGAAAATTGAGCCAGGTGAAGATACAATAACAAGTTTTTCTTTTTGGAGTAATAAAAAAGTATTTGAAAATGTTCCTAGTTATTTAACTTATACAAATGAAAAAACCCATAAAATTATAAAGGACAATATTGAATTTTCTCCTATAAAATCAGGTATGGTGAATACTCATGGTCCAAGACATTGTCCATCAATAGATAGGAAGGTAATAAATTATGAAGATAAAAAAAGGCACCCTGTTTTTGTTGAACCTGAAGGTAAGTATTCCAACGAATCATATTTACAAGGCTTAACAACAAGTATGCCAGTTGAGATACAGCAATTAATAGTAAATTCAGTTCCTGGTTTAGAAAATGCAAGAATTGTTAGACCAGGCTATGCAGTAGAGTATGATTATATTATTCCAAATCAATTGAAACATACATTAGAATCAAAATTATATGAAAATCTTTATTTTGCAGGACAGATTAATGGTACTTCTGGTTATGAGGAGGCTGCAGCTCAAGGTTTTGTTGCAGGTGTAAATGCTGCTAATAAAATATTAGGCAAACCTCCGCTAATTTTAAAAAGAAGTGAGAGTTATATAGGTGTATTAATTGATGATTTAATAACAAAACAATTAATAGAGCCATATAGAATGTACACATCAAGGTCTGAGTATAGATTGTTATTAAGGCCTGACAATGCCGATATTAGGCTTTCAAAAATTGGTTATGAAATTGGTTTGATAAGTCAAGAACAGTATAAAAAAGTTTGTGAAAAAATTGAAAATATAAAACTTTTAATAGATTATTTTTTAAAAACCAATATCTTACCTTCTGAAGAATTTAATAATTTTTTAATTAATTTCAAAACTTCTAAGATTAATAGCCCAACAAATCTTTATAAAATTTTAATGAGACCTGAAATAAATATTTTTGATTTGGTTAATTATCTTGTTGAAAATAATGGTTGCCTAAGTTATATAGATTTAAGGTCTTTTGATGATAAAATATTTCAACAAGTTGAAATAAATATAAAGTATAAAGGTTATATTGATAGAGCTTTAAATGCAATTAATAAATTAGACCATTTAGATGATATTTATATAGATGAAAATATAGATTATAGTAAATTTAATGGTTTAACTTTTGAGGCAAGAGAGAAGCTTTCTTCCATTAGGCCTGAAACCTTAGGTCAGGCATCACGAATAGCAGGAATATCTCCAGCAGATATAACAATATTACTACTATATTTAAAAAGTAAAAAAAATGTCAAAAAGTAAAATAAATAATCCTTTAAAAATCAGTTTAAATGTAAATTCGAATGAAAATAATATTTATAACAAAGATTGTTTATTAAAAGACTTATCAGATCTAAATGTTCCTTACAATTCACAAAAAATTAATAAAATGTTTTCATTTCTTGAGATACTTTATCATGAAAAAAGCAAACATAATTTAATTGGTACAAAAAATAAAGAAGATATTTTAGTCAGGCATTTTTATGACTGTTTATCGATTTTTAAATTTTTTAACAATAGAAATCTAACAGCAGAAAAAATTTATAAAATTCTTGATGTGGGAACAGGAGCTGGATTACCAGGAATTTTATTAAGTATTTTTATGGAAAATTCAAAGGTTTATTTATTAGACTCTAAATTAAAAAATATTAATTTCTTATTTTATGTAAAAGAAAATTTAAATTTAAATAATATATTAATTATTAACGATAGGGCAGAACTACTTTCTCACAATCAAAATTTTAGAGAGAATTTTGATTTCGTTGTTTGTCGTGCCTTGGCTTCTGTTAGAGTTGTTTCAGAAATGTTAATACCGTTTTGCAAAATAAATGGATATATAATTATTTACAAAAGTAAAAAAATTTATGATGAAATTAAAGAGGCTAGCAATACAATAAAACTACTTGGTGCTAAATTGGAAGATATTTTTGAGGTTAGTGTCCCAAAATTAAATGAATTTAGAGTTTTATTGATACTAAAAAAAGAAAGTAATACTTTATTTAAATATCCAAGAATATATGCTAAAATAATTAAAAAACCATTGACATGATTATTGTTATTTTATATATTTGTGTTATAGTTTATTTGTGTATTTGTATATGTATACTAAACTATTAATATTTTAATTTTTATAATTTATATATTTCTTAACCTTGTATTTTTTACACAAAAAATAAGAAATAAAAATTATTTGAGGGTTAAGTAGTATTAGATTTTCTGATTTATATCTTATTTTTTTATTTATTTTTTTTAATGCTTAGAATGTGCTAATATAAAATATAAAATGCTTTAACTTTAAAATGTGTTTTAAATTTTTTCTTAAATTTAAAAAAAAGAAAAAAGAAATTATAAGTTATAATGAACAGGAAGAGGAAAAATCAGATTTAACAAAACTATCTGTTCTAAATAATAATTTAAATAATAATAACAGAATTATTAGTAGCAGCATTAATAATAGTAGTAGCGGTAGTGGTTGCATTGCTGGTAGTAACAATAATAACGAAGAAAAACCAGTAAAAGATAGTGAGAATTTTAATAATATTATTAAAAATAATGAAAATGTATTTTATTCAAATATAAAAAACGATATAACAAAAAACATAAAAGGCAATTTTATGGGTAGAGTAATAGCTATAGCTAACCAAAAAGGTGGGGTTGGTAAATCTACAACAGCAGTTAATATGGCTAGTTATTTGGGAGATTTTGGATTTAAAACATTATTAATTGATTTTGACCCGCAAAGCAATTCTACAAGTGGCTTAGGAATTGAAAAAGAGAAAATAAAAAATAGTGTTTATGATGTTGTTATTAGTGGTGCTGATGTTTATTCTGCAATTCTTAAAACTTCATATAATAATCTTTTTATTCTACCCTCTAATATTCAGCTTGCAGGCGCAGAAGTTGAATTAGTTTCTGCTATGAAAAGAGAGTATAAATTAAAGGCGGTAATAGATCAATTAAAAAACGAATTTGATTTTATTTTAATTGATTGTCCTCCTGCTTTAGGTTTATTAACAATTAATGCGCTGGCTGCAGCAAATGAAGTATTAATACCTATTCAGTGTGAATATTATGCGTTAGAAGGCCTTGGTCAGTTAATAAATACTATAAATTTAATTAAAAATAACTTAAACGAATTTTTAGAAATTACTGGAGTTGTAATGACTATGTTTGACTCAAGAACCAAACTTGCAGAACAGGTAATTGAAGAAGTTAAAGCTTATTTTCCTGAAAAATTATATAAAACAATAATTCCGAGAAATGTAAGATTAAGTGAAGCGCCAAGCTATGGAAAACCAATAATAGATTATGACCCAAATTGTAAAGGAGCAACTGCATATAAAGACTTAACGGAGGAAGTGATAAAAAATGGCCCAAAATAGGGGATTAGGAAAAGGTTTAAGTGCTCTGATTCCTGGTGTTACAACAAAAGTTTCACAAAATAAAATTGACAACACTATAATTGAAATTCCATTAGTTAAAATAGTTCCAAATAAAAATCAACCTAGAACAAATTTCAATGAAGATACAATTAAAGAGTTAGCAGACTCTATAAAAACTTTTGGGTTGATCCAACCTATTATTGTAAGAAGTATAGATAAAGGTAAAATGTATGAAATTATATCAGGTGAAAGAAGATATCGTGCTTTTCAGATGTTGGGTCTTAACACAATACCTTGTTTAATTAACCAAAATGTTGATGATTTAGTTTCATTAGAAATGGCATTAATTGAAAATATACAAAGAGATGACCTATCTCCAATTGAACTTGCACATACCTTTAAACAGTTAATAGATGAATTTAATTTGACTCATGATGAATTATCTAAAAGAATTGGTAAAAGTAGAACTGCGATAACTAATTCGTTGCGGCTGCTTTTATTGCCCCTTGAAATTCAAAAAATGGTAAATGAAGAAATAATTAGTGCAGGACATGCAAGGGCTTTACTTTCTATTGAAAGTAAAGAAGAGCAAATAAAATTAGCAGAAAAAATTGCTATTAATGATTTAAGCGTAAGAGAGACTGAAAAACTTGTAGGTGAAATAAATAAAAAATTAACAAAAGATATCAGTACTTTTGATAATAAAAATGATTTAAAAATAAAAAAGGATTTAAATCTTTTACAGTTAAATAAGTTGCCAATTTTAGAAAAAACAGTTTCAGATTTCCTTGATGCCCCAGTAAAAATAAAAGTAAGTAAAACAAAGGGCAAAATAGAAATAATGTTTGGCTCAGTAAAGGATTTTGAAAGAATTATTAATAAAATAATAAGCCAGCAATAGCAATTTAATATAAAAAATTAGTAAATATAATATAAAAAACTAAATAATTAAATAATATTAATTAATTAGTTCTTGCTGAATAATTGACTAAAATTTAAAAACTTAAAAAAATTTAAGCTTAGAAATTTGGAAAATATCAAAAATATTTGAATTATTCAGTAAGAACTAATTAATTATAATATAGTATATAGTAAAAATTATAAGATTATAAAAAATTAAAATATGAATGTTGATGATAATGCAGTAAAAAAATTTGTCAGTAAAAAACCTTCTTGGCTAAAGAAAACTCTAATTTTAAATAATTACAATATTGAACTAGTTGAAAGTCTTTTATCTAATTTAAACCTCAATACTGTTTGCCAAAGTGCAAAATGCCCAAATATTTTTGAATGTTTTGGAAATAAAACTGCTACTTTTATGATTTTAGGCAATATTTGTACAAGGAATTGTTTGTTTTGTGCTGTTGAGCATGGGATTCCAGAAAAATTAGATAAAAATGAGCCTGACAATGTTGCTTTGGCTGTTAAAAATTTAAATTTAAAATATGTGGTTTTAACTTCAGTTACTAGAGATGATTTGCCAGACGGGGGAGCAGAGCATTTTGCTAAAACAGTTAGTAAAATAAAAAAATTAACTCCTCATGTGAAAATTGAATGTTTAATTCCAGATTTTAAAAAAAGTTTTAAAAATCTTGATATTTTGTTAAATGAACAAGTAGATGTTTTAAACCATAATATTGAAACTATAAAATATAATTATAAAAAAATAAGACCATTAGCTAGTTATGAAAAATCTTTAGAAATATTAAAGTATACTAAAGATAAAAAGCCAAATATATTAACAAAATCAGGATTTATGCTTGGGCTTGGTGAAAATGAGAACGAGATCAAGGAGTTACTGGTTGATTTAAGAAATGTTAATTGCGATATTGTAACAATTGGTCAATATTTATCTCCTTCTAGTAGTAATTATTTAGTTGAAAAGTATTATACCCAAGAAGAGTTTGACTATTTTAAAGCTTTGGCAGAAAATTTGGGTTTTAAATATGTAGTATCTGGAATTTTTGTTAGGTCTTCATATAAAGCTTCAAATATTTTTTCTGATGCAGATAAATTCTAATGAAAAAAAAATTTAGAATTTTTTTACACAACATAGCGTTATACAATAAAATTGCAAACATTTCGCAAATTAGCAGAAGGTACATAGCTTTAAATGGCTTTGATGGAGTAATAACTATAATTGGTGTTGTTCTTGGAAATTATATTATTAGCGCAAATGAGTATAAACATGTAATAATTACAGGTTGTGCAGTTTGTATATCACTGTTAGTCTCTGGGGTTTGGAGTGCCTATAATAGTGAAAGTGCAGAAAGGGCTAAAGAAATACATGATTTGGAGCTTTCAACTTTACATTTACTTAATGGAACAATAATTTCTAGAGCACAAAAGTTTGCAATTATTGTGTTGTCTGCAGTTAATGGAGTTTCTTCTGGTATTTCAGCTTTTATTCCAATAATACCATTTTTTTTTGGTAACGTTTTACAAATTAATACATGTTATTACTTAAGTGCTGCTTTAGCATTTTTTATATTATTTGCCCTAGGCTTGTTTTTAGGAAAAGTTTCAAAGCAAAATATTATAATAAGTATAATTAAAATGATATTTGCTGGCATTTTTTGTATAAGCCTTGGCTACTTATTATCATTTATTGATTAAAATAATAAAAATTTATAATATTAAATCTCTCTAAGCTAAATTAAGCTTAAAATAAAAAATTAAAATAAAACAACACAAGGCTAAAAAAATCAAACCTAAATAATACTAGCCTAAATATATTTCTAATTAGCCGTTGCTGGACATTCCAACTTGCTTGTAGTTGAATTGAATACAAGCCTAAAGTCTAAGTATATTCCTAATTAGCCCTAATAAAATATATAAAATATATAAATAAAATACATAAAAATATAAAATAATATTTTCACTTATAAAATTGGAAGGTAATTATTTATTTCATAATCAGTTACAAAAATTCTATACCTATCCCATTCTATTTTTTTATTTTCTATAAATTTTTCAAAAACATGATTTCCTAGTGTTTCCTTAACCAAAGTGCTGTTTTCCATATATTTAACAGCCTCAAACAAATTATCAGGAAGAGTCTCAATACCAGCTTGCTCTCTTTTCTTTATGTCCCATTCAAATATGTTTTCTTCTATTGGTTCAGGTAAAGGGTATTTATTTTTAATTCCTTCCAGCCCAGCGGCTAGCATTACACTAAAAGCAAGATATGGATTACAAGCAGGGTCTGGACATCGAAATTCAATCCTTGTTGCTTTTTCTTTTCCAGGCTTATACATAGGGACTCTAATTAATGTGGATCTGTTTCTTCGTGCCCATGAAATATATACAGGTGCTTCATAACCTGGAACTAGCCTCTTATAAGAATTAACCCATTGATTTGTAATTGCACAGATTTCTTTAGAATGTTTCAAAAGCCCTGCTATATACCATTTTGCCTCATCAGAAAGATTATACTGATCATTAGGATTAAAAAATACATTTTTATCACCTTTAAAAAGTGATTGGTGAGTATGCATACCGCTTCCATTCTCTCCAAATAATGGTTTAGGCATAAAAGTTGCGTATACTCCATATCTTGTAGCCACTTCCTTAACAATAGCTCTATAAGTTAAAGCGTTATCAGCCATTGTCAAAGCGTCTGCATATCTTAAATCAATTTCGTGTTGTGATGGTGCAACTTCATGATGTGAATATTCGACTCCAATGCCCATTGATTCTAAAAATAGTATGGTAGTTCTCCTAAGTTCACTTGCAACATCAAGAGTTGTTAAATCAAAATATCCGCCGTTATCAAGTATTTCAGGCTTTTTATCATTTTTGAAGTAAAAATATTCAAGTTCTGGACCTACATAAAAGGTATAACCCAATTCAGCAGCTTTTTTTAATGTTCTTTTTAAAACCCACCTAGGATCACCATCAAAATGTGAGCCGTCCGGATTTAATATATCACAGAACATTCTTGCTACGCCATTTTCAGCAGGGCTCCAAGGTAGAATTTGGAAAGTATTAGGGTCGGGCATAGCAATAACATCACTTTCTTCAATTCTTGAGAATCCCTCAATTGAAGAACCATCAAAACCCATTCCTTCATTTAAAGCACCTTCCAACTCTTCAACAGTAATTGAAAAACTTTTTAATATTCCTTGTACATCTGAAAACCACAGCCTAATAAATTTAATATTCCTGTCTCTGGCTTGTTTTAAAACAAACTCTTTTGTTTGGTCTAGTTTTTTATCCATTTTTTAATCCTTTCTAATTACCTAGTGTTATTTATAATATATTATTTGTGTTATTTATAATTTATATTAACTATATTGCATTAGTAAAAAATGCTATATTTCATTAGTAAATATTGTATTGGTAAAATAACAATAGCTGTACAATTAAGTAGGTTTTTTATTATTAGCTTTATTAATAATTAATATAAAATAAAAAACCTTTTAAAAACCTTTCAGTTAGAAACATTTTAAAAGAGCATAAATTATTTTTTACTTATACCACAAACTTAGAATTTTTACTTTACTTTTATGTTAAATCTATGTTAATTTTTGTCCATTTAATTGGGGATTAATTTTGGTAAGGTTCTCATTAAATCTAGCAGTAACTGCCTTATGTATTAAGAAAATATAAGGCAGGCCCATATTAGTTTCAATTAAAGAATTTATTATCAATGGAGCCAATCCAGCAGCACGAATTCCTGAAATTAATAAAACTGCTTCCCATGAAAACTGAACAATAATTCCTATTGAAAGTATCCATAATATATTAATTTTTTTAGCAGGTTTGTTTAATTTATTATTATTTTTATTATCTACTCTGTTACTTTTTAGATTATAAATAATTAAAATTGTATATCCAACAAACATCAATAATGCCATTATTCCATGATATGAAGAGGTTCCACGTTTAATAGATATTACTTGAAAATTATTTCCAAAATTCTGACTTAAAAGTGCCGTTGCTAGCCAACCAGATACAATTAATATTGACCATTCAAGAGCAAAGCCATCTCTGTCAAGCCATAACCAAATCCATGTAAAGTTGGTAAAACCATAGCTTATACTTAGCCATAAAAGAAGAACTAAAGTATTTATGCCATTTACTTCTCTTGTACCTAAAGCATGATAAAAGATGCCATAATCTACTAAAAAATAAATAATTGCTCCCACAGAGCCAACTATTATTGCAAGATACCTTTTTGTAAAAAGAAGTATTATAATAAAAATAACTAGCCATATAATATCGATATAAATATAAAGTAGGTTAAATATTCTTGATGGTACTACTTCCATAATTTCCTTTCTAGGTAAATAGGTTTATAAATTCTTTTATTTTACTGAAAACATATACCCAACATTTCTTATTGTTTTTATCATGTCACAATATGGTGGTTTTATTTTACTGCGAAGTCTTCTTATATGAACATCAACAGTTCTTGAGCCACCATAAAAATCATATTCCCATATAATTGATAATAATTTTTTCCTTGTAAATACTTTGTCCTGATTTTCTAAGAGTAGCTTCAGAAGCTCATATTCTTTAAAAGTCAATTCAATCTTTTCATTATTTATTTTTACTTCATATCTATCTAGGTCAATAATTAAATCTTTTACTTCAATAAAATTGTTAAGTGATAATAAATTTAACTTTTTTATAATTAAACCAATTCTAAAACCTAACTCTAAATTAATATTTTCCTTAATTACAAAATCACTGTTTTTTGGAAGATTTAGAATTAAGTCATTTATAAAATTTAACTGGTTTTTTTTGCCAACAATTACCACGGGTATATTTTCTTTATTTAAAAAGCTTGATAATTTATCAATTATTACAGTAATTTCTTTTTCTATGTTTTTATTTTGATAATCAAAGAAGTTTGTATTTTCAGATTGACCTGAATTTTTAAATTGATTTTTTATATTTTCTTTTTCATTATTTTCGTTACTTATAAGATTATTTTTAAAATCAATAGTGTTATAGCTTACAAAATTTAAATTAGAAATATTAAAAATAATTATTAAAAATTTGTTTTTTATAAATGAAAAATTATCATTATTTTTTATTTTTTCAGTTTCTTTTTCATCTATTATGTATTTTTCTATTTTTAAATTGATTTTTTTATTTAAAACATCATCAACTGAAAAGTATGATTGGATATGAAACTCCAGTTTATTAGAAAGATTGCTAGTAAAATCATCATTATCTGACTGATTTAGTTGGTATTTTTTGCTTATTTTAAAGTCAATAATTAAAATATTAAAGTTTGTCATTATTTCAAGGTTAATTGTTTTAATGAATTTAAAACAAATAAATAATATTATTAATTATAAACTGATGCAGGCTGTATACAAGTATTAATAATATTAAAACTTTTTTAATTAATTTTTTTCATAAACTATTTTAACAATAATAAAAATACTAGTAATTAACATTGATAATGCACCAACTACCATAGAATAATAATAGCTGTATCTTGAAATAATTTTAATTATAAATGGCGCGGTAGATGCTCCAATATTTACTGCGGCAAAAACAATACTTGCAAGAAAACCCCTATTATGTTCATAAACTGTACTTGTTCTTGAAATTCCAAGTGTTATTATACCAGAGCACCCAAGTCCAGCAAAAAATATTGAAGCAAAAAGAGCAATTGTATTATTTAAAAGAGGAAGAATTGAAATGGAAAATAGTGCTATAATAGATAAGCTAAGTAAAATGTAATTTATTTTAAATTTATTAACAATAAAACTAACTATAATTCTTCCTAATAAAATAGCGATCCAAAAAATGGAAACAGAGAGCCCTGCATTATTAATTTCAAAGAGTTTTACAATTCTTAAGAAAGTTGGAGACCACGTAGACATAATGGTTTCACTAATACAATAAAAAAACAACATAAGGCAGCCAAGGATAAAAACTATATTTGTTTTTTTATCAATAAAAGTATTTTTAAAACTAACAGAATTTTCATTATTGTCATCCGTATTTAAAGCATTTGCAGAAGACAAATTTGAAGAAGATAAAGCTGAAGAAGATAAATCAGTTGAAAAACTCGAAGAATTCAAAGTATTTTTAGAAGGCAATATAGAAGATAAAATTTTAAAAGCAGGCCTTTTTTGTAGTTTTAGTATTAAGTATAGAATAACTATAACTATTACAATTCCAATAATAACATAATAGATAAACCGCCAGTAAATACCATTTTTAACTATAATGGAAACTAGAAGCGGAGCAGTAAAGTTTCCGATTGGATAAAAACTTAAAAAAATAGTTGTTAGTCCGTCTTTATTGTCAATTTTACTTTCTAAAATATATTGAGTTGCCTGAAGCCATAATACACCTGCAATATAGCCCAGAAGAAAATATAAAATATAAAACAATAATAACTGCCGTGAAAGACTAATTCCAATTAAAAAAATGATTTCAAAAACATAGCCACTAATGATTACAGTGATTTTTTTAAATTTTTTATTATAAAATACTGAGGTTAGTTGACCTAAAATTAAACCCAAAGTAAAAAATGTAATTATAATATTTAGATTTTCTGGTGATATTTTTGTCTCATTACTTATTTCTATAAATATAGGACTTAGTATCATAAAAAATATGGGAGTTATAAAAACCGTAAGATAATTTGGGAATTCTTTTAAGTATTCAACAATATTGCTTTTATTATTATTATTTTTATTATTATTGTTGTTCATTATTAGGTATTTTTTATTTAAAATTTTTTTACTTTACAAAATATTTTTTTCTTACTTTAATTACTATATTAAATTTTTATATTAAGTTTCTTTATTAATTGCATTATTTATTTTTTATAAGTACATAAGTATAATTTTTTTTAAAATTGCTACTGATACATTAAAATATTTGAAGCTAGTGTAATAATAAATCTAGATTATTAATATAACATATTATTGATAATAATGTTAAAATTTTTTAATATAATTATTAATTAATTTTTGACTTAGTAATATTAATAATATGATTACAACGATATAGCAATAGATAGCCAAGGATAGCTCTATGGATAGCATAGATAGCTAAAGTTAGCCAAGAAAAAATAGCTATGGATAGCTTTTGATATTACGCTATGGATAGCTAAAGATTGCTGGGGTTATGGATAACAATGGATAGTTATGAATACTACGGATTGCTAAAGTTTGCTAAGGTTTATTGATGGCAATGTATAGCTTGAATACTATGAGGGCTAAAGTCTGCTAAGGCTAGCTATGGATATTTAAGGATAGCTAGGAATGGCTAAATATTGTTAATGATTATAAATAACTCTAATATAGCTAAGGATTGTTAACTATAGCACATTATTAACCATAGCATATTAATATAAATATAAATTATCATTAAATAATCATAGTTAGAGCTAAGGGGTAAAAATAATGCATATAACGATAATATTTGTTGCCATAGCTGTAATTGCATATTTTGCATTAAAAGCAGCTAGATATGGTGCTTTAAGTACAAACGAATTAATGATTTTTGCATTAGTATGTGCAGCTTTTACTGGCTATTTGATATATGCAATAACCTTGCTTTCTTAAGTTTACTTATTTTAAGTTAATTATTTCTTAACACAAAAACAGTTAAAATATAATAAAATTAAAAACAATGATATATGTAGAAAACCTTACAAAAAAATTTGGGCCAATTACTGCCGTAGATAATATTTCCTTTGAAATTCAAAGAGGTCAGATATTTGGTTTTCTTGGTCCCAACGGTGCAGGTAAAACTACAACTATTAGAATGCTCTCAACATTAATTGCTCCTACTGAAGGTAAAATCAAAATAGATGGCAAGGAGCCCGCTAAAGATGGTCAATATATAAGGTCAATTATTGGCATACTAACTGAGACACCAGGAATGTATGAAAAAATATCTGCATATGATAACCTTAATTATTTTTCTTCCTTTTATAGCATTGATACTAAAGTAAGAAAAGAAAATATTGAAAAATTTTTAAAAATGTTTGAGCTCTGGGAAAGAAGATTTGACCCTGTTAGCACGTATTCAAAGGGAATGAAGCAAAAACTTGCATTAGCTAGAGCACTTATCCACCAGCCGAAAATATTATTTTTGGATGAACCAACTGCAGCACTTGATCCCGAAAGTGCATATATGGTGAGAAGTTATATAGAAAAATTAAAGAAAGAAGATATTACAATTTTTCTATGCACGCATAATCTTGAAGAAGCTTCAAATCTTTCTGATATAGTATGCATAATAAAGAGCAAAATAATAAAAATTGCTACACTTGATGAACTTCAGGAAAGCAGAATAGGTAAAAAAATTGAAATTGTATTAAAAAATAACAGCAGTAAATATATTGATTTAATAAAACAGTTCAAAGAAATAATTGAAGCGAAAGCTTATAAAAATAAAATTAACCTGTTGCTTGAATACCCTGAAAAAATAAATCCAATTATAATTAAAAAATTAGTTGAAGCAGGAGCAGAAATACTTTATTTCAATGAAATAAAAACTAGTCTTGAAGAAATATATCTTGACCTTATAAGAAGCTGAAAAATTTAAGATAATAATGACGTTATAATAATATGAAAAATGCAACCATAATTTTTAAAAAGGAAATTAAAGAAATATTAAAGAATAGAAGCATTTGGCTTCCAATACTTGCGATAAGTATTGTTTTTTCTGCATTTTTCCCAGCAGCTTTAACCGGTGGGCTTGAGAAGATGGTAAAAGACCCCGATGCTGTTGATTTTATAGAAAGAGTTTTTCAGGATACAAGTAATTTACAACTTGTTATGCTACAATTTATAATAAAACAGTTTATTGTATTTCTACTTTTAATACCAGCAATGCTGCCAAGTTTAATAGCACCAGCCTCAATAATTTTAGAGAAAGAAAACAATACCCTTGAACCTCTGATTGCAACACCAATTAAAACAGGTGAACTTTTTTTAGGTAAGGCATTAACTAGCCTTATACCATCATTTGCAGTTAGTTTTATAAATTTTTTGCTAATAATTATAATTGTTGATTCAATAGCTTACACAAAATTTAAACTGCTGCCTTTACCAACTTGGGATTGGGCAGTTGCTACCTTTATATTAAGCCCAGTAATTTCTTTTATAATAACAATGATTTGCCTGATAGTATCATCAAAAACTGTAGATATAAGGTCTGTTCAGGGAATAGGTTCAGTTGTAATTTTTCCTATCTATGCGGTAATAGGTCTTCAAATTGCAGGTCTATTTTTACTGAATGTAAAATATCTTATAATAGTATGTTTTGTACTTATTGCAGTTTGTCCAATAGTTTTAAGGCTAGCCATAAAAATTTTTGACAGAGAAAATATCCTGACAAAGTGGAAGATGAAATAAAAAAAATTTATTATTTTGCATTACCTTTGACTGCTATGGATTATCTACTGTTGTCAAACTGACACCTATAAAAAGAAAGTTAGTTATCTAATCGTTTTTAGCATTAATTATCAATTACCCAATTAATTTTTATAGACACTATGTCTATGTTGAATCACATTTATAAGTATCAGTTTAATGTCAGGAAAATATTGGTAAATTATTCTATAGGGCCAGATCTTAAGGGACCTAAGGTTCTCAAATACCCTCTTTAATTTTTTATCACTTAAAATTTCCACTGTTTCTTCCCATTCTGCAACTTCTTCTGGATTCATGACAACAGCTTGGGCTACACCCCTTATTGTAATGGTATAGCTTTTTAAACCATTTTTAACTTCATCGAGAATTTTGTATAAATTTTTTCTGGCATTGCTTGCAGAAATTGTATTCATTTTATATCACTAAAAAATAACACTAAATTAAGTACATATTGTCAACATGGTTTTTATTTAAACTAATTGTTCAAATTTTTAAATTTATTAGTTATGGGGTATCTTCTGTCTTTTCCAAAAGCTCTTTTAGTAATTTTTATCCCTGGTGCGCCCTGCCGCCTTTTATATTCACTCAAATCAACCATATTTATTACATCAAATACTATTTTTTTATTAAAGCCTTCTTTTATTATTTCTTCAGGGTTTCTTTCTTCTTCAATATAATATTTTAAAATTGAATCTAAAATTTCGTAAGGTGGTAGCTTGTCCTGGTCGGTTTGATTAGGTTTTAATTCAGCTGAAGGAACTTTTTTTATTATATTTTCTGGGATAATATTGTTGTATTTTTTATTTAAAAAATTACAAATTTTGTAAACCATTGTTTTATAGATATCTTTAATAGGGGAAAAACCACCAACCATATCGCCATATAAAGTACAATATCCAACACTTATTTCACTCTTGTTGCCAGTAGCAAGGACCAGCCAATTATACTCATTTGAAAGAGCCATTAAAATTAATCCTCTTAAGCGCGCCTGCAAGTTTTCCTTTGTTATATTTATATCATTTGTATCAGAAGTTATTAATTTATCTTTTAATGATTTAATAATAGACGAATATGACTCTTTAATTGGTATAATTTCATAATTAATACCAATGTTTTTAATTAATTTTAACGAGTCATTAATACTTCCTTCTGAAGAATAAATAGAAGGCATAAGAACAACATTTGTATTTTCTGGCCCAACTGCAAAAGAAGCAATTACAGAAGTAAGTGCTGAATCAATGCCGCCACTTAAGCCTAATACAACTTTTTTAAATCCATTTTTTAAAACAAAGTCTTTTGTACCAAGCACCAGTGCTTTAAATATTTCCTCTTCTATGCATGAGACATTTTCAATATAGTAATCTTTTCTAGTAGAATAGGTAGAATGAGAAAAAGTATTATTCTTATTGCCCGAATTCTTATTGCCGGAATTATTATTGTTTGTATTCTTATCGTTTGAATTCCTGCTGCCTGAATTTTTATTGTCTGATGGCAATTTTTTATTTTTTAACTTAATAATAGGAATCTGTTCTGTAGATTGGCGCATTAAGTCACGCTGAGTTTTAAATTTTGAGTCTTGAAGTCTTGAAAAATTAATTTCCTCTGTATCTAAATCAAATACGAAATAATCTTCTTCAAAAGGTTTTGCTCTATATAAAATTTCTCCTTTTTCATTAATTAAAACTGAACTTCCGTCAAAAACAAGTTCATCCTGCCCTCCAACTAAATTTACATATAAAATATTAACTTTATTATCAGTGGCTCTTGTAAAAAGCAGTTTTTCTCTTTCTGAAATTTTTCCAATATGATATGGTGAAGCAGAAATATTAATTATAAGAATCGCTCCACCACAAATTGCCTGCTTTTGCAGAGGTCCAGAAGAATAAAAAATGTCTTCACATATATTTACACCAAAAAGCATATTTTTAATTTCAAATACTTGAGCAGTGCTTCCTTGTTGAAAATATCTTTCTTCATCAAAGACAGAGTAGTTCGGTAAAAATTGTTTATTATAAACTGCGGCTATTTTTTTATTATTTATAACTGCTGCAGAATTATATATTTCTATATCTTTACTTATAAAGCCAACAATTACTGTGATATTTTCTGAAATGTTTTTAATTTTAGATAAATATTCTAAATTTTTATCTATAAAAGCTGGTCTTAACACCAAATCTTCTGGAGGATAACCTGTTATAGCCAATTCAGGAAAAGCAATAATATCACAGTTTAATTCTTTTGCTCTTTCAATATGTAAAGCTATTTTTTCAAAATTTCCTTGAAAATCGCCAACAGTTGAGTTTATCTGTGCGCAATAAAGCCTAATTAGCTTATTCATCCTCTTTTAAAATTTTTTCTTTTATTTTAGGAGATATCATTTCTGGGGTCCAAGGCGGATTCCAAACAAGGTTTACCTTTACTTTTCCAATTCCTTTTATTTGTTCTAATCTTTTTTGAGCTTGATATGTCATCATTGAATGCATTGGGCATCCTCTTGTTGTCATGGTCATATCAATTTCTACATTATTATCTGAATCAATATCAACTTTGTAGATCAATCCCATATCTACAATATTTATAGGAATTTCAGGATCATATACTTCAGAAAGTGCATTTAAGATATCATCTTTTGTTAATTGCAATTTAATCCTCCATTTTTATTTGATTAAAATACTTTAGCCTTATTGTTTTATTATTATTTATATTAATTTATTTATATTTATATTTTTTATACTGTTTTTATTACTAATTATATAATTTATATTATTTTATCTATACTGAATTATTCAGTACGTACTATTTATTCTTTAAATTCTTTTAATTCTTTAATAAATTATATTAAATTATATAGTTGGGTTTTTTAGATTACATAATGGAGAAATTTTTCTTAATTCTTTTATAGTTTTTTCAAGACATTCTAAAAAATAATTTATTTCATCAAAAGTATTTTCAAATCCTATTGTTACCCTTAATGAACCAAAAGCATCTTGTGGGCTTATTCCCATAGCAACAAGCGTACTTGATGGTTTCATTGATGAAGATGAACACGCTGACCCACTTGACACTGCTATTCCAAATGAGTCAAGCCTTAAAACCATTGCTTCACCCTCAACATATTTAAAAGAAAAGTTGGCATTACCTGGTAGGCGAATACTAGGATGACCATTTAATTTTGCATCACTTATTCTTTTTAATACTTCTTCTATTAAATAATCTCTCATTTTAGTAATTTTCATAATTTTATCCTCTAAGTTTTGGAAATTAATCTGGGCAGCTTTTGCAAGACCAGCTATACTGGGAATATTTTCTGTCCCAGATCTTCTGCCATGTTCCTGGCCTCCGCCAAAAATATGAGGCATTATACGTGTTCCCTTTCTAATATAAATAGCCCCAACACCTTTCGGTCCATATATTTTATGACCAGAAAGTGAAAGTAAATCTACCCCCAGCTCATCAACATTAGTTTTGATGTTGCAAAATGTTTGAACTGCATCAGTATGGAAAATAATGTTTTTTTCTTTTAAAATTGCTCCAATTTCTTTTATTGGTTGAATTGTTCCCACAATGTTATTTGCATGCATGATAGATACTAATATTGTTTTATCGGTAATTGATTTTTTTAAATCATCTGGATCTATAAAACCATTACCGTCAACTGGCAGGTAAGTAATTTTATATCCTTTTTTTTCAAGATATTTAAGCGGCATGATAACAGCAGGATGTTCGATAACAGAGGTTATAATATGATTACCTTTTTTCTTATAAGCCTCAGCAATACCAAAGAGCGCAAGGTTGTCACTTTCTGTTCCGCCACTTGTAAAAACAATTTCAGCAGAAGTTGCGCCAATAATTTCTGCAATAGTTTGTCTTGCATTTTCTAGTATTTCTTTTGCTTTTTTTCCTGGATAGTGTGGCTCTGAAGCGTTGCCGTAATAATTTAAAAAACATTTATTTATTTCTTCAACTACTTCTGGTAATACTGGGGTAGTGGCTGCATGGTCAAAATAAATATAGTTTTTATGGTTAATTATTTTATTATTTAATTCATTATTATAATTATTTTCGTGATTTTTGTGATTGTCGTTATTGTTTTTTAACATTTTGGATTAATTTCTTTTTTTAATTATTTTTTATTTTTATTTTATATTTTTTACCATTTTTTACAATTTAATTAGTTATGTTAAATGAAATTACCACTTAAAAAAAATAGTGTCAAATTATTTTTTTGTAAAAAGTTTCAAAATAATTTATTAAAAATTATTAATTATATTAATTATATTTAACTATATCTAGTGTTCAGCTATATCTGGTGGCAATAAAAATATGAAATTTATAAGAAATAAATAATTCAATTATAGAAAAAATTAAAGCAATAATAGAAGGAAAAATTAAAAATTTTGAAAAAAATTTATCAGCTTTTCTTGAAAATAATGGTATTAGTAAAACAATTAAAAAATTTATTGCAAAAAAGGTAAATATTATTGCTATTGGTGAAAGATAAAAATAGATTAAATTTACAAGAAATATTTTCGAGATGCCAAAATAAATAAAAATACAGCTTATTAGAAAAAATATTAAGAAATTAGATGGTTTATTAAAGATTTTTTCATCTATTGAATTATAGTAGTATTGATAATTAAAAATAGGGTATATTAAAATGCTTGATGCGCCTCCAGCTAAATATCCAGTAATAAATCTCGCATAGTTATTTGTTTCTAGGAGATAAAAATGAGAAATTATACCGTCAATTATTGTAGATAATATAAAAGTAGAAATGATAATAATTATATATAAGGGTGGAAGCTCTGATTGTTTTTTACGAAACATAATAAATAAAATAATTGTACTTATTAAAAAACCTATATATATGCCTTCGCATCTAGAGCAAACACATATTTGATTGCTACCTGAAAAAAAGCTTCTTGCTGGAATTTGATGGCATACAGCAGTCCCAAGTAAAAATATATATTTAATAAGCAAGTTTTGCATTGTATTTGTCTTTATAGCTAAATAGTTTTTTAACAAGTATTAATTTTCGTTCAATAAGTGACAATGATAATTAAATAATAATTATAAAATTTAAAATAAACAATATAAAATTTAATGTGGATATTATAATATATGGTAATACATATGTGGTTTTATGGGGTTATAGGTTATATTTTGTAAAGCCAAAAAACTTTTTTAAATTTAAGGAAAAATTTAGACGTTATCAAATTTAGAGGTAATATTAATTTAGACTTAATATTAAAATAGATTAACAACAAATCGCATTAGTAAGAAGGAGTAAAGAAATAATGATATTTGATTTCCACACACATACTTTTTTTTCAGATGGAATTAACAGTCCAATTGAGCTTATAAGATGTGCGCATTCATACGGATATAAGATTATTGCAATAACTGATCATGTAAGTTATAGCAACATTGATAAAGTCATAGAAGGAGCAGTAAAAGATTGTAAGTTAGCACAAAAGTATTGGGATATATTGGCAATACCGGGGGTGGAACTAACCAATGTTCCTGCAAAAAGTATTGATGAAATGGCTAAATATGCAAAGGAAAATGGTGCAATTCTTGTAGTAGTTCACGGTGAGACAATAGTTGAGCCTGTTGAACCAGGAACAAATTTTTGTGCTTTAAATTCTAATTTTGTAGATATTTTAGCTCACCCAGGTTTAATTACTGAAAAAGAGGTTAAGTTGGCTGCTACAAACAATATATATTTGGAGCTTACTAAAAGACAAGGACATTGTTTGGCTAATGGGTTAGTTGCAAAATTAAGCTTAGAGTTAGGTGCAAATTTGTTAATAAACAGTGATGCTCATAGCCATAATGATTTATATAAAAGTGATTTTCAAACAAAATTAGCGCTATCTGCAGGTTTAGATGAAAAGCAGGTTGAAAATATTTTGTTTAATAACAGCAAAAAGCTTTTGGATAAACTGGGAATAAAATATAAATGGGTATAAAAATATAGTTAGTCATAATTAGTCATAATAAATGATAAGTAATGCAGTAAAAGATAGCTTACAATAAAATAAAAAATATTTATTAGGCAATATTTATTATATCCAATTAGTAATAATTATATATAATATATAAAATTGTGAAACTAATAATTTAATAAGATAGTAAAATAATAATTGCTAAATTAGTTTATACTGTATAATTTATTATTATATAAAAAAATTGAATTCATTAAGTACAAAATTTTTTAAATTTTTAACATTTTACTCAATTATTCAGCAAGAACTAAATTAATAATTTATTAAATAAATAAATTTTAAACTTAAAAACAAATAATCAAATAATAAAAGATATGGAAGAAAAAATAAAAAACCCCATGGAAAAAATTTTATATATTGATTGTTTTTCTGGAATTTCTGGTGATATGTTTTTGGGCGCTTTACTAGATTTTGAAAATAAAAATATTACAATTGATTTTTTAAAAGATGAGTTAAAAAAAATAGACATTAGCGGATATGAAATTAATTCTTATAAAATTAAGGTAAATTCAATTTCTGCAACAAAATTTGAGGTCAATATAACATATAAACAGCCCCATAGAAGTTATAAAGATATAAAAAGATTAATTTACAACAGCAGTTTAAATGAAGATACAAAAAAACTCAGCAATGATATTTTTTTTGAAATAGCAAAAGCTGAATCTAAAATTCACGGAGTTCCAATTGAAAATGTTCATTTCCATGAAATAGGTGCTGTTGATTCTATAATCGATATTGTTGGAATCTCGATTATATTAAATAAGTTAGAAATTAAAGAGTTTTACGGTTCAAAAATACCTTTGGGTCAGGGATTTGTCAATACAGGGCATGGAGTTATACCTGTGCCTGCTCCTGCAACTTTAGAAATATTAAGTGGTCTTCCTGTATACCAAGGTAATTTTAATTTTGAGGTTACAACACCAACGGGGGCTTCAGTAATAAAAACTTTAGTAAAAAATTTAAACAATTTTTCAGACATGCCGCAAATGATTATCAATGCAGTTGGCTACGGCGCTGGAAGTAAGACAGAAAATAAGGGTGAACATAAGGAAGAAAGCCAGGAACATAAGGGCGAAAGCCACGAACATAAGGAAGAAAAACACGAACATAAGGGCGAAAGCCACAAAAATATTCCAAATTCCCACAAAAATATTTTAAACATCAACAGTAATATCCCAAACTTATTAAGACTAATTGAAGGCTTTAAAATAAAACAAAAAAATGAAAATGAATTTGATTTAAATAATTCTTTTCTTTTAGACAGCTTAATTTTAGTATCAACTAATATTGATAACACTTCTTCAGAAATCATTGGCTATATGTTTGAGAAGCTTTTTATAAATGGGGTATTAGATGTATGGGTTGAACCTATATTGATGAAAAAAAATAGGCAGGCTTTTAAATTATGCGCCCTCTGCGAAAAAGAGGTTCTTAATGATTTATTAAAAATAGTTTTTAAACAAACCAATACTTTAGGTGTTAGAACTCAAAAAATAGATAGATTGTCTTTAAAAAGGGAAATAAAAACTGTAAATCTTCCTTATGGAGAGGCAAAAGTAAAAGTGGGTTATCTTGATAATGAAATAATTACAGTTTCGCCTGAATTTGAATCCTGCAAGAAATTAGCTTCAGTGACAAAAAAACCATTAAAATCAATTTATAATGATTTGATATTTTTCTTTTCAAAAAAATAATATTTCAGTATTGCCTGAATTATTGCAGCTGTTGGAACAGCAATAAATAAGCCTAATGGTCCCAGCAAAGCGCCACCCGCTATTAAAACAAAAATTACTAGTGCGGGGTGTATTCCTACCTGATATTTCATTATATTTGGACTAATTACATAATTATCCAGTTGCTGAACTGCTATAAAAAGTAATATTACAAGTAAGGCTTTTAAAGGGGAAATAAAAAGAGCAGCTAAAGCGGCAGGAATTGCACCAAAAATAGGACCTAAGAAAGGTATCAGGTTTAATCCGCCAGCGATAAATCCAAGCAAAACTGCAAAATCAACTTTTAATAAAAGTAGTATAATGGTACAGAGAATGCCGACAATAATTGATACTAGAATTTGTGCCCTAATATATCTACCGCCAACATTGTTAACTCTATCAATAATATTAGAAATATCATTTCTGTATTTTAAAGGAATTACCTTTAAAAAGACATTCCTTAGCCTGCCAGCGTCTTTTAATATATAAATTCCAATAATAGGGCCAATAATTAAAGTTATTATTATATTTAACGTTGACTTGGTAAATGTAGTAGCATTTTGTAAAAAGTTTGCGCTTGAAATTCCAAAAGTTGTAATTACATAATTTGTAATTGCATTTGTATCTAATGGGAGGATTTCTTGGCCAGTAACTCCCTCAATATTTTTTATAATATTACTTTTTAATATAAATTGATTTATAATTTCAGTTAAATTTTGAATATATGAAGGGAATTTTTCAATAAAAATTTTAAATTGATCGATAATCATAGGGATAGTAAAGAAGAGCAATACAGCAAAAAAACCACTTAATATTAAATAAGCAATAAAAATGGAAAGACCTTTTTTTAACCTCTTTTCAAGCAATGCAACAAGTGGGCTTAATAAATAAGCAATACCCATGGCAATAATTATTGGAATAATTGCAATTCTAATTTTATATAAAAGATAGAAGAATAAAGAACAAAGAATTAATAAGCCTATTATCGACCAGCAATATATGCCAATTTTTTTAAATGATTCTATATTTTTAGAATTAATATTTTTTCTCATAAAATTAGTATTTTTCTTGATTATATAAATATTTTTAACTTATCTCAAGTTGTATTAAGTTATATAAAAAAAGATTTTTTTAATTGAATCGACGGTATAATTGTGATAAAGTTTTGTCTATGCCTGAAGAATCAATAAATATTTTTATTAGTAATATATATACATTTGCTATCTTTTTAGGTGTTTTTATCCTAATTTTTTTAGTGCTTTTTATTATTTCAAGATTTCTAAATAATAAAATTACAAAATTTTACCAGCATGACAACCGAGTAAACCTAACTAACACAAAAGATATTAGAAAATTACGAAACTATTCTGAGCATATAAAAATCCCAAAATTATTTCAATTAAAGAAAGATTTTAATATTTTAAAAACTCTTTTTGTTATAGGTATAATTTTTATATTTTCTTTATTTTTTTTAATTTTGATTATTTTGTCTTTTCATTTTACCGAAAGTTTTAAAATAGACGGCGGTTTATATATTATTATTCTGATTTTGTTTTTAACAATTGTTTTTACTATATATATAGTAAAAACAAGATTTATAAGGTAATTTATAAGATAAGTACTATAAAAAATGAATTCATTTGTTAAAAACAATCTAAATGTATTTGTTGCAGGCTTTGGTTGCTGTAAGCAGGAAATTCTTGCAACTATGGGACCAATCTATGATATATCTAGATTTGGCATTAATTTTGTAAGTATTCCAGAGGATGCAGATGTTTTAGTCATTCAGGGTTTTTACAATAGTGTGGGAGAAAAAAGACTGCTGGAAATTTATTATAGGATGAAAGAGCCCAAGTGGGTAATTGCAGCTGGTACCTGCATTTTAGACAGAAGTGTTTTAAACAAAGACTATAAATTTATTGATAGATTTAAAAATTTAATAAATATTGATTATTTTTTAGCAGGGTGCCCGCCAAGACCAGAAGCTTTTATTTATTGTATTTTAAAACTGCAAGGGGAGCGCTAACAAAAATAAATAACAAAAATAAAAAAATAAAATAAAAAAATAAAATAAAATTAAATTAAATTAGGTTTAATAAAATTAAGTTTAATTTAATAAAATTAAGTTTAATTAAATTAAGATAAAATATAACAAAATATAGCAAAACACGATTTTTAAATTTAAATGTAAGGTTTTTCTAATGGCTAAAGAATTATTTGAAGGCATATATTCTTCACATAAAATCGTTTTTATAGAGAGAGTAGAGAAGAATTTACAATTTTATTTAAAAAATAAAATTGTAAACATAAAAAAGGCTGGACAAGAAGTAATTGTAGAGGTTGATAAGAAAGATTTAAAAGAGGTGCTTTTTGAGTTAAAAAATAATACAGAGTTTGAAATAGAAATTTTAAATTCTATTAATTATTTTAAAAGTAAAAATAATTACTATGTTTTATTAAGTTTAGCTTCAGTGTCAAATAATTTTTCAATGCTTTTAAAAGTTAAATGTAAAACTAATTTAAGAGAAGAATTATTTGAAAGTCCACCTAGTTCTGACAGTCAAGGTAATTCTAATAGACCTGGTAGAAGCGGTAATATAGGTAATATAAAAAATACAAATAATTCCACTCTGCATAGTCAAATTAATTCAGGTTTTAAGACAACGCAAGCTTTCCTAAATGAATATAATGAGATAAATACTGTTATCTCAGAATTTTATCCAAATGCTGTATTTTATAAAAAAAATGATAATCTTAGAAAAAGTTTCAATGATATTATAATTAAAAGCCAAATTTTAGATGGCTTAGATGTTTTTGATATTTATGCTAAAAATTATGATGACAAAATAGATAAGTCATATTTAGATTTAAATATTTCTGAGATATATGCATCAAGCCCTGGAATATTTAATAATATTGATGTTACCAAATTATTAACAATTATCAGCAGATTGGACTACAGTGCAGGGATTTTTCCAGAATTATGCCTGGTTCTTGCAGTAGAAGATTTGTTGCAAATAAAAATACCTAAAAAAATATTTTTCATTAGAATGCTTGTTTCAGAACTGTTTCGTATTTCCAACCATTTGTATTATGTTTCTAAAATATCTTTATTATTGGGTATGAATTTATGTTTAAACAGAGCGTTAATTGAAAGAGAAAGGATCTTAAGAATTATAGAATCTATAACTGGAAGTAGAATTCACCCAAATTATATTAGAATTGGGGCAGTAGCGCATGACCTACCCAGTGAAAAACTTTTAAATATTAAAAATGAATTAAAAGTCCTAATAGAGAACATAGATAATTTAGAAACCTTGTTGCTAGATAATACTATTGTTACTGCAAAATTAAAAGATATCGGTATTGTTAATAAAAATACAGCAATAAAATTTGGGTTAACTGGACCAAATTTAAGGTCATGTGGTATGCGATATGATTTGAGGAAAAATAGAAATCTTTTGCTTTATAAAGAAATTTCTTTTTTAGTACCAATTGGTAAATATGGTGATTGTTTAGAAAGAGTTCAAATAAGATTTAATGAAATGTATCAATCAGCAAAAATAATTAGTCAAATTTTAGGTCAAATACCTGAAGAAAAGATTAAAAAAATATTAAGTTTAAAAGGTGTTGAAATAAAAAGAACAGATTGTCTGGCAAGCGTAGAGTGCCCTCATGGTGTATATAAACTTTTTTTTGAAATTGAGGATAATATAATTTTAAACTTGGTGCCGATAACTTCAGCAAAAAATAGCATTTTTTGTGCTCAGGTGGTTTTAGAGGAAAATAAACCTGAAGATATTGATTTAATTTTGGCAAGTTTTGATATTTCAGGCAGTGAGTTATTACAAGGACTTTATTTATGACTACAATATTCTTGAAGGTTTTATATCTATTTTTAATTATAACTATAAATTTATATATTGGAGCTTATCTCGTTAATAAGATAAGTGCAAGATCTGAACACAGACGTGGTTTTTCTATAAGCAAAGCTGGCTGGTTTGGCTATCCTGCTTTAAAAGTGCTCAAATATTTAGAAAAGAGTTATAAAATAAATATTTGGGAATTTTTGTTATTGTTTTTATCATTTTTTATTTGGACTATAATACCTTTTTCAACATGGCTTGTTTTAATAAAACTTGAAGGGGATTTAATAATAGCATTGCTTTTTTATATGATGCTTATTTTTATTTTTTTAATTAATGCATCTAGAAGTAGCTATGAAACTATATATCAAAATGTATCTAGAAATGTATTAATGGCTTACTCATTTGAAATACCGATTATTTTTTGTGTTTCCAGTATTGTATTAATCAACAGGACATTAAATTTAAAAGAAATTGTTGGATTTCAATATCAATTTTGGAATATTGTTTATCAGCCGTTGGGTTTTGTAGTTTTTTTTACTGCAGTTTTTTTGCAAATAAAATTATTTAGCCTTACAAAAACAAATAATTTAATTTTTAAACAAAATTCGGAAAAAGAAATAAGTGGGTTTGGCAGGTTCATTGTTAGAGTAGCATACTATAATATTTTTTATTTTTTAATTGTTTTAATTATTATATTGTATCTTGCAGGGTGGCAGAATGTTTATTTTTTAAATGGCAATATTTTATTCATTTTAAAATTTTATATAATTTTTATTGTAATTTTATTATTAGACAAAGCAACACCTTTGCTGGATGATTATAAATATTTAATCAGTATAAATTGGAAATTTTTAATTCCAGTTGCAGTTGCAAATTTTTTATTAACACTAGTTTTTTTTATTTTACGAAATGTGTATAGTTTAATTTAAAATACAATTTTATTAATTATTAAATTTAAGATGATTTTATTAGTTTAAATATTATTTTATTAATTTACAAAAAAATTTATCATTTTAAGTAACTATGAGACCTGTAATTAGAGATTTTTTTATATGTTTAGGAAATGTTTTTAGAAAACCTCGGGCAGTTGTGTATCCTAAAGAAAAAATTATTATTCCAGAAAATAGTCGGGGAATACCACGGTTAAAATTAGACTTAGATACGCTGGAGATAATTTGCAATGGGTGCGGCGTATGTCAAAAGATTTGTCCAAGGCAATGCATTGAGGTTAAAACTGTAATTGAAAATGGTAAAGAATATTTAGATGAGTTTTATATAGATTTATCAAAATGTATTTTTTGCGGAAATTGTGCAGAATTTTGCAGCTTAAATGCAATTGAAATGACTTATAGGCATCAGCTTGCTGATAGTGATAAAAATTCTTTTAAATATGAAAAGTTAGATTTAATAAAACAGGCAGATTATTCTGTCAGGGATTTTTGGTCAAAATAATTTTTAGCAGGATTAAGCAGGTTATAAATGGATGGAAAATTAATATTAGGATTTATTAATTATTTTATGTTAACTTTGATATTTTCCCTTGGGATTGTATCTGTATTATTAAAAAATCAAAGGAAGAAATTAACCTTTCTTTTTTTATTGTTTTTATGTGTTGTTCTTATAAGTTTTTTGCTTTTTGGCGGACAGTTTTTTATTTTTAGTGCAATTTTTTTAATTATTTTTTCTACATTGCTAATTTTATTTGTAAATAATCAGGAATTTTTCTCAATAAAAACAACTTTAATACATATTCCAAATATTGAGTCTCAAAAGGAAAGCAAAGACAATGACAATGGCGGTTTTTATAAAAAAAATTTTTATAAAATAGTTAACTATAACTTATTAGATACAATTAACATTATAATATCAGTTATAATTATAATTGTATTTGGCTATTTTTATATAACATACACAAATAATTTTTTTAAAGAAATAAAGTTAGTAGAAAGCTTTAATGTTATATCTCTATTAGCATTAATTGAAGATTTAAGTATAAATTACGTTCCCTTAATTTTTTTAATTATTTTAAGTATTTGTGCCTCATTTATTTGGTTTTTGTTTATGATTGAAAATAGGAGAAAAAGAGAATGAACATTCAATATTTAAGCATTTTTAGTTTTTCTATTGCGCTTGCTGGTATTTGTACGGTTTCAATAGTTAAAAGGTTTTTATCAATAATAATATCTATTCAACTAGTTATAATTTCTGCCATAGTTAATTTTTATTGTTATTCTCTTTTTTTATATAATTTGTCAGGATGGGATAAGATTTTTGTGTTTTTTGCAGTAATAGTTTTATACATGCTTTTGTTTTTAGCTGTTTTTTATAATTATTTAAAACAAACAGGCATATATGAGATTGATTCTTTAAGTAATTTAAATTTGTTTATGTGCACTAAGTCTGACTGGTGGGGTGAAGATAAAGATTGAACTCTTTAAACTTGCTTCAAAATATACAAGGAATAATTAATAATATTTATCCTTTTTATAGCAGCTCTTCTTTATTAATTGTTGTTTTTATTTTATTGTTTTTTATTAATTTTGGAAAAAAGGCATTTAAAATATTTTTTTTAATTATATCCTTTATTGGTATTACAGCTGCTTTTTTTATAAATATATTTTCATTTCTAAAAAATGGTACTTTTTCTAATTACCTTTTTAATTACGACTTAGTAGAAGTAGTTATGATAAGTTTAGTTCTTTTTATTGGGTTAAACTTACTGGGTTTAATAAGTTTTTTTAATTTTTATAAAAAGAACTTTAATAAAATTTTAATACTTTTTTTATTTAGCATAACAATTTTTATTTTTTTTATTGCTTCATCTAATTTTTTAATGCTATTTTCAAGTTTAGCTTTAACAATTATAAGTATTTTTTTATTAGTAACTTCATTAAATGATGAACTGCCTTATAAAATTACTGAAGAATATATATTAAAAAATTATATTTTAAGGTTTTTTTTAGTTACAGTTTTTGCTTTATCATTAATATTTTTAGGATTTTCTTTTATTTATGGAGCTACAGATTTAAAAAGTTTTGCGCAAATTTTGGAAGCTGAAAAAATATCAAATTCTATGGCTAAGTTAGGTATTTTTACTTTATTTTCATCTTTATTTATATTTTCATTTATTTTTCCTTTGCAGAGCCCATATATAAAACTTTTAAAACGTTGTGAAAGTTCATCTGCTGCGGTTATTTGGTTTTTATATTATAGTACAGTAATTTTTTTGTTTTTAAAAATGAGAAATGTGTTTTTTTACCTTATAACTAACAGCACTACTAATGCTGTCAATGGCGGTGCTTCAGCTGGAAATACTGCTAACACAAGTGCTAGTTTAAATTCAAATATCTTAAGTGGTTCAATAAATAACATTTATAATAACATTTCTATAAACAACATTTATATTACATCTTTTTTATTTTTTGTTGCTATGGTATGTCTAATTTTTGGCAATTTAGGTGCTGTTAAAACTTTTAGCACAAGAAGAATTTTATCTTTTATTTTTCTTGTTGTATTAGGATTTTCAATTTTATCACTTGGGTTTTACAGCATTGGTATTTTTAATGAAAGCGTACTAGTTTTTATAATTTTTTCAAATTTAGCTTGCTTAATATTATTTTACTTTCCTTATTCTTTAATTTTATTTGAAATTGAAAAAGCCAATGGCAATGACCGAATAAACAGTTTCGGAAATTTTAGCAAAGATTCAAAAGATTATCTAATTTATAATTTTTATAACAGTTTTAACGGAAAGTATATTTTGATTAATTTAGTTTTAGCAGCTGTTTCTTTTCCGTTAATAGTTTTATTTAATGCTATTCTTTCAAAAGATGGTTTTTTAAAAATAATTAGGTTAGTTTTTTTAAGTGTTTACACAGTCGGCGAAAGCAAAGAAAACATGCAAAATGCCTTAAATAAGTATTTTAGCTTAAACAATACTTTTATTTATTTAGGAGTTATAATTTTATCTGTTGGCTTTATTTTTTTAATGTATAACTTAATAAGAGTTGCCATTCTTATGTTTAAAAATAAAAAATTAGAAAATCTTAAATCAAGTGATAAATTTAGTGATAAATTTAGTGATAAACCAAGTGATAAATTAGGTGATAAAACAAGCGATAAAAATAATGAGATAAGTGCTATGCAACCATTACAGCATGATTACAAGAATCAAGAGAAAGTTCAAGATAATATTCAAGATAATTTTAAATTTAAAAAACAGAAAAGTAAGAAAGACAAAGATATTTTTCCAAAATTTTATTATGCTTATATAACTATTTTTAATTTAGTAATAATATATCTTTTAATATTTAATATTCTGCAAATTTTTAATATAAACATACTTCCATTTGAAATAGGACAAATAATTGGAAAATTTTAATAAGAAAAATTTAATAGAATAATAGTAGGTTAAATTTACTCTTATTTTTTTTTACTCTTCTATATACTTGGTAAGTATTAATATAAAAGAAGAAGAAAATATTAATAAAAAATGATAAAGATAATTGTGAAAGATTTTATATAAATTTTAATAGTAAACTATAAAGCTATTATAGCAAAATTTAAATGGAAGAGCATGCTTCTAAATCGACCATAAAAATCTTATTAATAATTATAATAATACTTATTTTAATATTGGCAGTAGTTTTTAGTATATATCAGTTTACTTTTAAAAAAAAGTACTTACCACCAACAGCTCTTAATGATTTACTTCCAAGATTTAGGATAATTGATATGGATAATGTTGGCGTTTTCACTGATGAGGACTTAGATGGAATAAACGATCAAAAAGATATTTTAATTGGAGCAAAAAAGCAGCTTGAAAAACCTGCGAAAAATATATTTAGCGAAGGTGTAAATCAGTCTAATTATTATAGTGGAGGAGATCCTCCCGAAGAGTTTGCTTTATGTACAGATATAATAGCCAGGGCATTTAAAAATGCTGGTTTTGATCTTAGAACTTTAGTTGATGAAGATATTAAAAATAATTTTAATCAGTACCCTCTTGCAAAACTTTGGAATCAAAAACATACAGACCCAAATATTGATTATAGAAGGATACAGAATCTTGAGATATTTTTCAAAAGAAATGCTCAAGAGAAAGTTTTAACTTTTGATAGTTCTAATTTTCAAAATTTAAAGCAGTGGGTGCCAGGGGATATTGTTTTTTTTGATATGAATAGAGATGGTTATACTGATAATGTAGGAATTATTTCAGATTTTACAACAAGAAAAGGAATCCCTAAAGTAATTTATAATTATATTGACCCTGGTTATACGGTTGAAAATGATATTCTAGGAAAAGCTGTAATTAAAGGTCATTACAGGTTTCCATAATAAAGAATTAATAAGTGGTTAATAAATACTTATAAGTAATTAATGATTGTAAATATTTAATGAATATTTAATAAATGTTATTTTTTTAGGTAATTTTATTTACTCATTTTTTTATATATAGTATACTTTAAAAAACAAAGAGAATATAAAAAATGCCTATAAGTGCTAAAAAGAGTATTAATAATTTATCAGAAGAAATAAAAGCCTGTAAAAAATGCCTTGATTTAGTTAAGACTCGAAAACAACCTGTTGCTGGAATAGGGGCATATAATGCAAGGCTGATAATTGCTGGATATTATCCTACACCTGAAGGTACAGAAAAAAGTGGAATCCCTTTTAATAATGATGAAGAGGGCGTTATCATTAGAAGTGCTATTGAAAAAGCAGGGCTGTCTATTGAAGAGGACGTTTTTTTAACTTATGTTGTGAAGTGTACTCCAAGAAAAAGTGGCAAAATTACAAATCTTATTAAACCTTTAGAAAAACATATTGATAACTGTATTAATTATTTAACTGAAGAGATTTCTATAATTACGCCTCATTTAATTGTTTCGCTGGGAATTAGCACAACTAAAATTATTCTTGATAAGTTTTTTTCTGTTGAGAAAAGAATTGATAATATGGCACTTCTTCACATGAGGGTTTTTGAAAATCCTTCTTTCAAACTTGTCCCATTTTTTAGTCCTAAGGCAGTAATTGCTGGAACAATTTCTGAAGAAAAGTATTTAGATGACTTTAAAAAGTTATCAAAACTAGCTAAAATCGTATAATATAATAAGTTATAATATAATAAGTATAAGATAACTAGCTAAAACGTGCAGAATATTAATTATAAAATAATTAGCTAAAATCGTGTAGTATAATAGTATAATTTAATATAAGACAATATAAAATAAAAAATATATAAAATATTATAAATATAATATAGTATAAGTATAAATATAATGTAATAAGCTTAGTAATTTAATCATCTAAAAATATTTAATCCTCTACTAAATAAACATAAATCTTTCTTCTGCCGTAACGAAGGCATTCTTCAAGTGTATCAAAACACAAATCTATGCGATTTCCTTTTATCCATCCGCCAGTATCACCGGCAATAGCTACTCCATATCCTTCGATATATAGCTTGGTACCAAGTCTGATGACTTTTGGGTCAACTGCAACAATTCCTTTTCTTGCTCTAAGACCTGTTGCAGTAGCACCATCACCGTTTAAGCCGCCCCCGCCAGCAAAATATGCAGTTGCAACCATTTGCCACTCTCCAGCTAGCGTTACTCCTGGAGGCTGAATTTTTGCAATTCTTTCTTTAATTGCAGTTAAAACTTGCTGAAGATTGGTTTTTTCTAATTTAACTTTTTCTAATAGAACTTTTGATTTTTCTAGGTTAGCTTCAAGTTTTTTTTGCTCTGTTTGCTTTTGTAATTTTGTTTGCTCCAACTCATTTTTCTTTTCTTCTGATTTTCTCATTATTCTGTCATAGCTTTCTTTATCTTTTCTGATTGATTCAAGAAGTTCAGCGTCTTGTCGCATTATATTTCTTAAAAGATAAAGAACGCTTAAAAATTCATTAATATCCCTTGCAGTCATAATCATCTTAATAACATTGTTGTTGCTATATTTATAAGAGTAGATTATTCTTTTTTTTAATAGCTCTCTTTTTTCATTAAGGTTTTTTAATAAAATGCTTCTTTGAGAATCTAATTCTTTAAGATCATTTTCAATTGTTTTTATTTGCTGAGACAATTTTAATATTTCATTTTTCTTTGTATCTATGTTAGCTTCTACAGTTACTATTTCTTCAAGCAAAGCTTCTTCTTCATCTGAAAGAGCAGAAATTTGCTGGCTTAATTCTTTTAAAGTTAGACCATATATTTTTTTTGGAAGAGCGGCAAATGATTCTGCTATAAAAAATATTAAAACAAGTAAAATAAAGAAAATTTTAAAAAAAATTCTAATAATATTTGTTAAATTTCTTAAGTTTATCATTTTATTAAAAATTTTTAATTATTATGTTACTATAAAATTATGAAAAATTTAGATAATAGTATTAAAAAAATAAATATTAAAAAATAATAATACAAAAAAAGGTTTATTTAAACTTTTAAAATTAAATTTTGTAACAGTATTTTTTATATTTATTAGTAAATTTAATATTGATAGTAAGGTATATTTAATATATAATTTTATAGCTATTGACTTTTTTAATTAGTTAAAGTCAATAATTAAATCAAAAATCGATAAAAAAACAAAAAACATTAAAATAAAAAAGAAAGGAGAGAGATATGGCAAAATACCAGGATCTTGCTGACGCAATAATTGCTGGTGACAATGTTAAATCAAAAGAAATTACACAGAAGCTAGTAGACCAAGGCGTTAGTGCAATAGAGATCCTAAATGAAGGACTAGTGCCTGGTATGGATGTTGTTGGTGCAAAATTTAAAGCCAATGAAATGTACATACCTGAGGTACTGATTGCAGCTAGGGCTATGCATGCTGCAATGGATATCATTAAGCCATTGTTATCCGCTTCTGGCGCAGATATGAAAGGAACCGTAGTTATTGGTACTGTTCAGGGCGACCTTCATGACATTGGCAAAAACCTTGTAGCAATGATGCTGGAAGGTGGCGGATTTACAGTAGTTGATGTTGGTGTTGATGTTCCTAGTGAAAAGTTTGTAGAGGAAGCAAAAAAGAATAATGCACAAATAGTTGGGCTTTCTGCGCTTCTTACGACAACAATGCCTGTTATGAAAGATGTTATTACTGCACTTAGATCTGACAGCCAAACTAAAGATGTAAAAGTTATGGTTGGGGGTGCGCCGCTTACCCAAGAGTATGCAGATTCAATTGGTGCAAATGGATATGCTCCAGATGCATCTAGTGCAGTAGATTTAGCTAAATCTTTGATTGCTTAAGTTTGCACATTAAGTTTGCAAACTTATTTGATTGTTAATTAATTGTTTAGATTTGGCTGATTATTTTTTTTAAAAGCTTATTAATTTTTAAAAAATTAATAGGGATATTAAATTAGAAGTGCTTAATTGGGAAATTAGCACTTCTAATTTTTTTTGGCTAATTACAAAAAATTTTGACTGCAGAAACATTCATATAATTAAATCATTGGAATATTAATTCTAATATTATTATAAAACATTGGAATTAGCTTTCTAATATATTATAATGTTTCTAGAGGTGACATTAAACATATGGAAATAAAAAACCTTTTAAAATACAATCGTCACTGGGAAAAAGATTTTAAATATCCATTTCCAAAAAAAAGAGATATTTTTAATAATGTTTTGGGTTATTTGAATGAAAGACAAATTGTAGAGGTGGCTGGCTTAAGAAGAGTTGGAAAAACAACACTATTTTTTCAGATAATAAATTATATTTTAGAAAAAGGTACAAATCCTTTTTCTGTCTGGTATTTTACTTTTGATGAAGAAACTCCAAATTTGGAAGATTTGATTACTAATTTTTCATATCAAACTGGTGTAGATTTTAAGCTTAATAAAGTTTATATATTTCTTGATGAAATCCAAAAGCTTCCAAATTTTCAAAATCAGTTGAAGATATATTATGATTTATACCCTAACTTAAAATTCTTTATATCGGGCTCAACATCACTTTTTATAAAAAAGAAAACCCAAGAAAGTTTAGCTGGAAGGGTGTTTAGTTTTTTTCTTAAACCTCTTAATTTTAGAGAATACCTTTATTTTAAAGAAAAAAGTTATATTTTAGATAAGCCATTTGCTTTTAGTTATGAAATTGAAAAAGAGTTTGATATATTTTTGGGATCTCAATTTATAGAAGCCATAGAAATAAAAGAATCTATAAAAAGGAAAGAATATTTAATTTCTATAATGAAAAAAATAATATTTGAAGACATACCATCGACTTTTCCAGTAGAAAACCCTGAAATTTTGTGGAGAATTGTCCAAATAATAGGGCAAAACCCAGGAGTTATGATTGATTATCAAAGTTTTTCTAGAGAGATTGGTATTTCTAACAAAACACTTAGTTCTTATTTATATTACTTAGAGGAATCTTTTTTATTGAAAAAGATTTATAACTTTTCTAGAAATATGTTGACTTCTGAGAAGAAACTTAAGAAATTTTATCTTTCCTCTCCATCTTTCTGTACTGCAATCTTTGATTTTGTTGACAAGGGGAAGTTGACAGAAAATTTAGTTATTTCTTTAAAAGATTATAGATTTTTCTGGAGAGATTCATATAAACATGAAGTTGATTTTATATTTGGCAAAGATCAAGAGATTGTTCCTATTGAGATAAAATATAAAGAAAAGCTTTTTGAGAAAGACTTTAAAAATATATTTATATTTGCTAGAAAGTATAACTGCCAAAAAGCAATTTTTTTTATAAAAAATTTAAAAGAAGAGGAATTAATTCTAAAGGGATTGTTTATAGAGGAAAAACCTATATATTTTCTATAAAGAATAAATTTAATATTGTAAGGCCAAAAATAAAAAGTTTAAAGCAATTATATATTGACAAATGAACCATTGTTCATTATTATATTAATTGAACAATGGTTCATTTAATTTTATGATTTATGGAGGTGATATATATGCCAAGAGGAGACGGAACAGGACCAGCAGGAATGGGA
>Ga0136652_1000127_pt1 | contig 42577 bp, 38 predicted proteins | sample ConPoolayeEmetaG_FD_94864 | JGI IMG/M metagenome (GOLD analysis project Ga0136652, IMG submission 94864) | Hot spring microbial mat communities from California, USA to study Microbial Dark Matter (Phase II) - Cone Pool mat layer E metaG... ...
AGCGGAGGCTACTTCATGAGAATTTTACCTGGGGCGGAATTAACTTTTCCTCTTCAGTCATGCTTGCTGATTACCCAGAAAAATCTGGAGCAACGAGTACATAACATTATAATCGCTGAAGAAGCCTCCAAGGCAAATATAATCACAAGTTGTCTCCAACATTCAAGTGTTCCAAATGCTGCCCACTTGGGAATTTCAGAAATCTACGTTAAAAAAAACGCGATGCTAAACTTTACAATGATTCACCAGTGGAGCGAGAACACGCTAGTACGTCCCAGAAGTGCTGCTGAAATAGATGACGGCGGCATTTTCGTGTCTAACTATGTTTGTATGCGTCCCGTTAGGGATGTACAAATGTACCCTATTGCATACTGCAAAGGTGCAAACTCGCGGGTGAGCTTCAATAGCATACTGTACGGACATAAAAATAGTCAAATGGACATAGGTTCAAAAGCAGTCCTCAGAGGAAAAAGCAGCAAAGCCGAAATGATTAGCCGCGCCATAGCACGCGAAGGCTCCAAGATGATAATTCGAGGCATGATCGAAGGAGACAGTTCAGAGTGCAAAGGACACTTGGAGTGTCGTGGTTTACTCATGGACGACGAATCACTTCTACAGTCTATACCCGAGTTAATTGCAAAAAAGAAAGGCGTAGAAATCACACATGAAGCGGCAGTGGGGAAAATCAGCGAGAAAGAAATAACCTATTTGATGACCCGTAAACTTTCACGGGAGCAAGCGGTATCGTTGATTATCCGAGGATTCATGGACGTGGGCATTTTAGGCCTACCTGCTGCTTTGAACTCCGAAATAAAAAGTATAATAGACGCTTCAACTGAAGGTGCTTAACCATAAATGCAGACTACATTTTTTTGTAGACAACATCCCGCTCTTTAACTGGGTGCACCACTTTCAAACCTACGTTTTGACCGCCTTCAGCTCTTTTTATGTTCTCATGCTCTATTTGCATTGAGTCGACAACCTGCTCAAAATCAGTTGCTGGTCCCTTAACCACTATTTGTTCTCCCACAGCTATAGGCGCCGTAAGTTCTATAACGGCGACACTTATCTTGGGGAAAAAATGCTTTACGATACCTACTTCTGTTAATTCGAGGTCAACCAACAATAATTCCTTCCAATTACCTATATATTAGGTAAGAATAGAATAAAAAATTTCCTCCCCACCTTTTTAAATAATTATAGCTCCCTCTGAAGAAACAATATAGTTACTTCTCACAAAAAACGCGTTCAGTGGAATTAGTGTAACTTCCCGAAACTTAAAACGCATCGCCTTATGGAGTTTCATTACTGATTAGCGCTTCATAAGCGCTTTATTAAAAATATACCACTCAAACTGTGAGCGGACGCCGATGCGGAGATCTAAACTGGAAGCTCACGAGGACATATTAGACGCCCTATCCCAAACACCTTTAACACTTGATTCTTTAGCTTACAAATGTAAAATGGATTGTTTCCTCTTAAACAAACGTCTTGAGTTTCTGCTAAAAAATAGCCTTGTGGAAGAAGCCTATATCAACAAAAAATTGCTATATCAGCTAACTCGAAGAGGCGTTGCCATCCAAAAAACTCTCAGCATTACTAAACGTCTCGAAAAACTCCAAACCCGCACCAATACTCCCATTCAAACTATTCCTGCAGTGCCCAAGGAAAATCAGCGTAGAACTCGGTCTTAACCAAAACAGTTAAAACAAGAGCCAAAATTTTCTTCTTGGATAAAATAATGACGCCCCAGTCTGCAATCCAAATTTGGGAAGCAACTGACACAGCACTGCTAGAATTACTTAACGCAAGCACACTCCGTCCGAAAACCCAAAAAATCCACTTTTACGCGCCAAGTTTCATGTACTACAAAACGACTCCTTATCAATCCAAGCCTGCTGAATTTCCAACAATATCCGTAACTGGCGACGTCTGTGCCCTCAAATGTAAACACTGCGAAGGAAAGATCCTACAAACAATGCACGCTGCAACCACACCACAAAAACTAACCGAACTCTGCGTAGAACTCAAGCGGAAAGGCGCTTTAGGTTGCCTTATAAGCGGCGGATGTTCATCTAACGGTTCAGTTCCGCTTAAACAGTTCATACCTGCTATAGTAAAGATAAAACGCGACTTGGGCTTGACCGTTCTGGTTCACACAGGCATAATCAACTTCACTACTGCACAACAACTTAAAGATGCAGGAATTGACACTGCCTTAATCGACGTGGTAGGCTCAGACGAAACAATACAAGAGATATGCAACCTCAAAGTCACAGTCAAAGATTACGCAGAATCTCTGCGAGCTCTCCAAGACGCAAAAATAGATTACGTACCCCACGTTATTGTCGGTTTACACCACGGCAAGTTGAAAGGTGAATTCACAGCCCTCAATATGATAGCTCTGCACAAACCATCAGCAGTAGTTATAATCGCCTTCATGCCTCTTCACGGCACAAATATGGCCAACATAATGCCGCCGACCTCGCTTGACATCGCCAAAGTTACAGCAACAGCACGTTTCTTGTTTCCCCAAACACCAATAGTTCTCGGTTGCATGCGACCAAAAGGTAAACACCGAAACCAAACCGACATTTTAGCTATAAAAGCAGGAGTTGACGCTATAGCGTTCCCCAGCGAGGAAGCCATAAAATACGCCGAACACCAAGGGTACAACATCAAATTTTCATCATATTGCTGTAGCCAAATCTACAAAGATCTCAAAACCTAAAACTATTAAGTAATCTTATGGTTTCAACTGAGAAATTTTTTACGAATTAACTTTTTGATTGTGACGATTTCTTCATAATCTTGGCTCCTAAAATTGCCGTCCATAGCGATCCCGCGAAAGCTGAAACAAACTCAGGAATAGCCACGTTCGAGACATAATGAACTGTGTACTGTAATACCCATGGAGTTGCAGCGGCTAAACCTATAACCAGAGTGAACAAACTCACTTTTAGTTGGTCCGTGAGCCAAAAATATCCAGCAAGAAGCAGAAGTGAAACTGGTAAGAAAACAAAGAAAGCTACAGAAAAATAAAAATGAATTGGTTTAAAACTCTCATTAAAGATGCCTATGCACACCAACGATACACACGCCAAACCCAAAAAGAGGGCCCCAGCCTTTCCCACCAATCGCTTGCTAACTAGCTGAAATACCCCTACAGCAAAAACTAGAAACAGAAATCCACTGATTACCAAACCAAAGTTGAAAATTGGCGCAGTGAAGCCTGCCTGCACACCTAGATCACTCAGTGCGTTGGTAACCCAGTTGAAAGGTGAATAAGAAGCAATCGCGGAAAGAATACACACAAACGCTAAAATAGGCGCTACTAAACCACAAATTCCAGCGACCTTAAGTACAGTACTCATTTTTGGGACCCAGAAGTAATTTCCTCTTTTGCCACTTAAGAGTTTTATGCGTCCAACGGAACAAACCGTCTAAGACCCTGTAATGCGCGAGTTTTCTCTTTATCACCAGCTTTCGCCGCCTGCACTGCCTCTTTGAGGATGTTTATAGACTCATCCATGGCTCTTTGATTAACAGGGTATGGCACGCCGTCTTTGCCGCCATAGGCGAAGCTGTACTTTACTGGATCATTCCAGCTAGGCTTTTCTCCATACACCAACTCAGCAATAAGAGCCAATCCACGCACCGTTGCCGGACCAACTCCCCTAATGCTTAACAACTCTTCGTAGTTACTGGGCTGTATCTCGTACGCCTCAAACAAGGCTTTCCAGTTGATGTTCCGCGGCATATCCAAAAAGGCAAGTTTCTGCGCATTAGCCTCGGTTGGAAGCCAACTTTGCAGCGACTTCTGGTTTGGTTGCGGCGGAGGAGTAACTGTTTGAACAAGTCTCATGAGTTTTTTAGTCGGCTCTTTGGCTAGGTCAACTGAAACTTTTCGGTTTCTTTCGCTTGTTTTTTCCGTCATATTCAGCGCTATTGGACGTTTAATGTCACCAACTATGGCCGTATGAGGCTCAACAATAAAATCCCCTGTGGCATCAGACAGCCAATGATATCTGCGTGCACTTCGGTCTGATATGCTCATGCCCTGCTGTACAACCGCCCACTTTGCATCTTTGGTCACAAAAAACGCGTGATGATAAAGCTGGTAGCCTGCTTGGATAGCCGCGTTATCAACCTTCGCCGTGATTTTGCTTGCATACGTTAAATGTTGAAGTTGTTCTTCTGAAAAGCCAAATTTATCCGCACTTTCCAAGATATCTGTGGGTGTTTTACGTGAAGTTTTACCTTTTCCGCCACAAACAACTACGCCGTGCTCTTCTGCCGAAAGAGCAGTTTTTAGCACGCCTGTAACCACCGTGGTTACGCCTGAACTGTGCCAATCGTAGCCTAAAACACATCCTAAAGCTTGAAACCAGTAAGGGTCACTCAACCGCGCAAGAAACGCAGCGGCGCCGTACTCCTCTATAATAATGGCTGTGATTTCTTTAGCAAGCTTGTGCATTCTACTTGTTAGCCATGCAGGCGCATCACCGTAGTGGAGAGGTAAACTGGCGAAACCTGTTCTTTGCATTAATCTTCAAGGTGTTTCAATACTGCTGGCTTTATTTTCATTGCTGCATTGTGGCTGTCACAATTGAGGTCGGAGTAATTGTGTTTTTGCCAAGAACACGTAGACAACCCTCGGCTCTTTTGTATTCAAAAATTACGATTTTAGAGGGGTAGGCCTCAGTGCGGACACATGTTAAGTGGAATGGCAGTGCCTATTCACAACATCGCCGCTCAGGGCCTTAACCCATTAATACAACTGAATTTGGACAAAAATTAAAACATTACGCTTTCATAGTATAGATTTCAGGTTAGCTCATTTAAGCTAAGTTGTTAACTCTGTTTTTCCAAGCCTCTTATTACCGGGTAAGGTAGAAGAGCGCCTTGGAGAAACTCGAGGCGCTGATCAAGTAGAATACAAGGCAATCATACAGGTGGTATCTTGATGTTAACTTTTGTTTTTTAGCAGTTGAGACGGATCTTTCGAAACAAAAATCTCCTAAGTTCAGTCAGTTCAAGAGATTAGCTTGCTTTTTGGACTAAATTGCAACCACCATAATCTGTTTTTTTATTTTAAGATGTTTCCGAAAGTGTTTAAAGGGCGAAGAATAACATCAGCTAAAAATAATGATAGGTGTTTATTGATGGCTTGTCACGGCGGTTTTTCACTTGATGAGGCAGTAAGGCGTAGTTGGTACAATCCTGAAGAAATTCTAAAACAAGCAGGTTTGCAACAAGGTATGGTTTTTGTGGACGTTGGTTGTGGAGATGGTTTTTTTACAATATTGGCCGCTAGCATTGTAGGCGAAAAGGGCAAGGTCTACGCAGTAGACTCAGATGCTGCAGCGGTCGACAAGCTGAAACGCAAAGTTGCCGAGCAAAAACTACGGAATATCCATTCTGAGGTGGGTGTTGCGGAGCATACTCTTTTCTGTGAACACTGTGCCGACGTTGTTTTTTACAGCATGGTTCTTCATGACTTCAGTGACCCTGCTAAAGTTCTTCAGAACGCAAAAAGTATGCTCAAGCCTTCTGGGTTGCTGGTGAATTTGGATTGGAAAAAACTTCAAATGCCCTTTGGTCCGCCGCTTCAGATAAGATTCAGCGAGCAACAAGCTGAAGCGTTAATTACGCAGGCGGGTTTAACTGTGAAAAACTTGAAGGATGTAGGGCCTTACCATTATGTGATACAGGCAAAGCCATAGATATGCTATATTTTTGGTCGCTATGAGAGTGTACCTACGGCTTTTATCTTGTTTAAGTTCTCCGGACCGTGAGGTGCAAGATCAATTTCTTCGGTTAGATCTTTGCCTGCTTGGTGCGCACCTAAATGGTCTCCTCCCATCCAGAATGGGCTGTCGGAGACATCGTAAACTTTGCCTTTGTACGCGATGTAGGCAGGGTTGCCGTTTTTTCCGTCATATTTAGCTAGCTCAATGAGTGTAAACTTTTTTTCTTCTACCAAAATGTCACCTTCCGTGCTTATTTACATGAATGTAGCTGACAGGTTTAAATATTTAGTTTGAAGATGTAATTTATAAAATCTGTAGTTGACTTTTTGTTGTGGCTGGCACAAGAATTGAAAGTGGGTATCGACTGTTTTTGATTGGAACTACTTGCCCCTCAAGGAACCAATTTGGTTTTTTGAAAAAGAAGATATAGCTGAATTTGGCTAATGTATCTATAAGAGGGAACAAACTTTATGTCCTATTGTGAAAGGTGTGGCGGATTCTTGCCCGAAGGGGCTTTGTTCTGTCCGGCGTGTGGTGTGGAAGTGGGTGCTGGCTCAGTAAAGATGGCGTTTTGGGGAGAACGATTTGTCGCTTGGCTCATAGACAGTATAATAATTGGGTTTGTCGCGTATTCTTTGAGTCTATTTGCGTTGAACATTAATGTACCGTTTTCTTTTCTGCCAAGATGGATCAACTGGGTCCCTTTCTTCAACTTTAGCTTACACGGGCTTCTTTTGTTTCTTTACTGGACACTGATGGACGGTTTTTATGGGCAGTCAATAGGCAAGATGGTTATGAAGCTGCGTATAACAAATACAGCTGGTAGATATATTAGTATGAGTGAAGCTGCGTTGGAAAGTGTCGGAAAAGCGTTCTTCTTACCTATAGATTTCTTAATTGGTTTGTTCCTGTATCCAAAAAGGAGACAGCGGGTTTTTAATTTTCTCTCCAAAACCATAGTTATACGTAAGCGATAAAATTAAGCTGAAACTAAAGATAAACGATAAAAACGCTACTTTCTCCTTCTTTTATAAAATACAATAACCACGCTCGTGAACACAAGTAGACTTATTATTGCTGCTATAGCAGCAAACATGCTTAAACTTCCTTCATGAAATACTTTATTGTCTGACGGAGTTTCCGCAGAAGAGCCAAAGGCGTAAACGGCATGATCATAAGACCCAACAAAAACTTTTTTCTCAGCAACGGCAGGAGAAGAAATTATCCAGTCACCTGTCTGGTAACTCCACAGTAAAAATCCGTTGAAAGCATCTAAGGCGTATAACTTGCCATCATACGACCCCACAAAAATCACACCTTCAGCAACTGCTGGAGAAGATGCAACATCTCCGCCTGTGGAAAAGCTCCACCTAAAATTTCCTGTTGCAGCTTCTAAAGCGTAGAGTTTGTTGTCTGATGAACCAAAATAAATCATGTTGTATGCAACTGCGGGGGAAGATGCCACTGGACCATCCGTCTTAAAAGCCCACCGAAGACTTCCGTCGTAGGCGTTGAGGGCGTAAAGGTTTCCATCATAAGATCCAACATAAACCGAATCCCCAACTGCACAGGGGGAAGAAATAACAAAACCTCCAGTTGTGTACTTCCAAAGTAAAGTGCCGTCAGAAGCGTTTAACGCATAAATGCTATGGTCGTTGGAGCCCACATAAACCACGCCCTTGGCAACCGCTGCTGAAGACATGTGAATCTGATCACCTGTAACGTAGCTCCATATCAGAGTTCCTGTTGCAGCGTCTAGAGCGTAAAACACGTTGTCCTCTGAACCGATGTAAACTACTCCTTCCGCTATTGTGGGAGAGGAAACAACTGCGAATCCTGTAGTATAATTCCAAATCAACTGCCCACTGGTAGCGTTCAAAGCGTAGACGTTGCCGTCATAAGAACCCACATAAACTCTGTCATCTGCAACCGCAGGTGAAGAAAGCATAATCATGTCTCCTGTCTGGAAGCTCCACAAAACTTCGCTGGTGAACTCGTCAATCGGCGTAGCTCCAGTTGTGGAATTTAATGCATAGATTTTTCCATCATAAGAACCAATATACACCCTGCCGTTGGCTACAGCCGGCGAAGAATCCACCACGCCCCCCGTTGCATACTTCCAAACAAGCGAGCCTGAACCTGCGGCCAAAGCATAGAGGCGACCATCCCAGCAACCAATATATACTGTTTTCTCGGCGAACGCCGGCTGCGAAATCACCATTTCGCCAGTAGTGAAATTCCAAATTTGAGCACCGTTGGTTGAATTTAAGGCGTAAACATTTTTGTCATTTGAACCCACGTAAACTACGCCGTCGGCAAACGTAGGCGTTGAAGAAACAGCCTCTCCTGTAGTGTAGCTCCAGACAAAGGAGCCATCCAAAGCGTCTAAAGCGTAAACTCTGCCGTCTACTGACCCTGCAAAAACTGTTTGGTCGCCGACCGTAATTCCTGAAAACACTGGACCGCCAGTTTGATATCTCCATTTTAAAGTTCCCGCGAACGCGTCAAATGCATAAACGTTGCCGTCGTTAGAGCCGATGTAAACCATATTTCCTTCTGTGGCAGGCGAAGAAACTATAATGTCATCTGTGGTGTAGTTCCAAAGAGGCACGCCTGTGGTGGCGTTTACAGCGTGGATTTTTTTGTCTTGAGAGCCAATATAAACAATTCCGTTAGCGATTGCAGGAGATGAAAGCATGATTTGTCCGCCTGTCTCATAACTCCAAACTAACGCGCCGTTGGAAGCGTTAAGCGCATACACATTGAAGTCTTCTGATGCTGCGTAAACTACGCCGTCAAAGTAAGCAATGGCGGAATCTACAAAGTAACCTGTCCTAAAACTCCAAACATGTTCTCCTGTGGTGGCGTTTAGTGCATAAACGTTGAAGTCTTCTGAACCTACGTAAACTTTGCCTTCTGCAACAGCTGCAGGAGACAACACATTAGCACCTGTAGTATAACTCCAGATAAAAGCTCCGGTTGAGGCGTTAAACGCGTAAACCTTGTCATCCAACGAACCAAAATAAACTACCCCTTCAGCAACAACAGGTGAATCCACAGGACCACCAGTATTGAACCGCCACAATGTTTGGTTTGTCTTAGGTGCAACTGAGTCTGACTTGCCTGTGTGAGCCAAATCGTGGTGAAACATTGGCCAATATGTATCAGTTATAACGCTTTTTTCCATCTCTGTTTCAGTGAGTAATATGTTGACCGAGAAAATTGCTGTAAAAATCAGAGTTACTAAAATTATGTAAAATTTTTTCTTCGCCATCCTTTTTATCTTCACTCTTAACTTTTTGTAAGTTTAACTCTATTTTAATATTTAAAGGCAGCAAACAAAATTTGTCGACTTTCAAATTTAAACAACCGCTTTTTTGGCAATCAGCACCTATGCCTTTTTGCAAGCAGCGCCGTACAGTAAACCTCAGTTTAGCTTTCTTTTGTAGGGTTAGGGTTTAAAGGCAAGGTTACCGTAAATGTTGAGCCCTTACCTTTGATGCTTTGCACGTTGATGTGACCTCCGTGGGCTTCGACTAAACGTTTGGATATAGCTAAACCAAATCCCATGCCTTTTGCTTTTGTTGTGAACAGGGGCGTCCAAAGTTTACTCAATGTTTCTTCAGTCATGCCTTCTCCAGTGTCTTCAAAACTGAAAACGATGTCACCGCTTGTTTTGTGGCTATTTATAGTTAGTGTTCCACCATTTTGCATGGCATCAATCGCGTTTTTGATTATACTTGTGAAGACTCTTTCCATCTTTTTAATGTCGACTGTAAGCAACGGAGAGCTGGAGTTCTGATTTACAATTTTGATATTGCTTGGTACCTTTATTTGTTCGAGAGCGTTATCTACAAGGCGCTTTGGGTTGGTTTCTGTTAATTCTAACTGTATAATTTGAGAATATTCAATCAAATCATTAATTATTTTGTTTGAGCGTTCAATACACTTTTCAATATTTTCCAGCATCTCTCGCCCTTTACCTTCAATATTTGTGTTGGTTTTGAGGTAGTATGTGGAAGCAACTATACCCTGCAATGGATTTCGAAGGTCATGACCTATTATAGCTGCCAACTCACCTATAGCTGCCAACCTTTCGGCCTTCAACAGCTTCATTTGTGCTGCTTTCAGTTTTTCGTTTGTTTCCTCTAGTTTCTTCTCCAAAACCACAAAAGACGCCAAACTTACCGTGGCCACGCCTGTTTGGCGTGTGAACATTAAACCTATAAACACGACGCCAAAAAGTGCAAGAAGAACAGATATGTCTTCTGATGAACCCATTTCCATTGTGATTCCTTGAAAGAGAAAACATAGTGTAGCAAGGAGAAACTGGAGATTTAAACTGTCACGACTTTTTATAAATAAGTATACTAAGGGAGGAACCCCTATGCTTGTGAACGTGACAATTAAGGCTAAACGTAAATTTCCAAAGGAAGCCTGCAAAAAGACGGCAAGAACAGAGCAAACTGTGCCAACTAAGAAAATTAAAAATGGTTTTTCAAATTTTTTAATCCTGAAGAGGCTAGATAAGGCTGCTATTGGAACTGCAAAAGTTAACGGAATAAGCAACCAGTTTGTTGACTTAAAAAGAGGCGCATATCCCAGAGTCTCTTGCATTGAAGTGTAGAAACTGAACGAAGCCAGAAAAAGCCCCACTGCAAACAGAAGTTTACGTTTGTTTCTATCTCTATAATACAAGTAAGCTAAGATTAAAGCGACGCCTAAAGAGGCAACAAAGGGTACACTAAGGAAAAGTAGGCGTTTCAGATCTTCATACATTTCTTTTATCCTTCTCCTAGGTAAGCTTCATCTTTATTGTGCTCCGTGAGCTTACAAAGCAACATAAATGCAAGTACAGCCCCAATTTTTGTTACCTCAACAATTTGTTATACAATTCTTATATAATTGATTAACTTGGTATTCAACTCAGTATTTTCTTTACTCAATTAAATAATAATTTAAAAATTTATGTGTACGCTGAATAACACTATTTTTGGATAACATAAAAATCTGTATGTGTTGCTCTCAATAAATATCCAACTCGTAACGCTGCCTACACCTATAGCTGCTGTAACCAACTCCTTTTAGTTGCGCAAAGCAAAAAATCCAGAAACAAACAACCAAAACTCTAAGTATCCCCAATCAGACAACATCAAAAACAAAGCTGAACTACCTAAATAAAGAAAGTAACATTTATCCCACACGCAAACACAATGTTTATATGCAGTGAAAGCGCATCTGAACTAACTTAGCTAAATCAGCTGCCCCGCAATAACAACTTGGCGGCGGCTCAACACCAACCAAAAAGGCGACTACGCCCTGCAGGAATGCGGTGATTGGCCTCCAATTGCGGGGACACACATGTGGACCTGATAGAATTGCTCATGTTAGGTCTGAAATGGGCTTTGACGTTGTGGAATGTTCTCCCTCCAAATCCAGCAAAAACAAAAAGATAGCGAAGAACGTACCAAAATAAACGAATCCGACAGAATAAACGGAGTGTCATAACTCCGGTTGATCCTGCCGGACCCCACTGCTATCGGGATGGGACTAAGACATGCTAGTCAAGCGCCTTCCAGCCATGTGGGAGGTGCGGCGCACAGCTCAGTAACACGTGGCTAACCTGCCCTTGGGATAGGGACAACCCCGGGAAACTGGGGCTAATCCCTAATAGGCGAAGGCTCCTGGAATGGATCTTCACCAGAAAAGACCCTAGATCATGCTTCTAGGCGTCGCCCAAGGATGGGGCCGCGTCCGATCAGGTTGTTGGTGAGGTAATGGCCCACCAAGCCTTTTACCGGTGCGGGCCGTGAGAGCGGGAGCCCGGAGATGGGCACTGAGACAAGGGCCCAGGTCCTACGGGGCGCAGCAGTCGCGAAACCTTTGCAATACACGCAAGTGTGACAGGGTCATCCCGAGTGCCGACCGCTGAGGTTGGCTTTTACCCAGTCTAGAAAGCTGGGGGAATAAGGAGAGGGCAAGTCTGGTGTCAGCCGCCGCGGTAATACCAGCTCTCCGAGTGGTGTGGACGTTTATTGGGCCTAAAGCATCCGTAGCTGGCTGAACAAGTCCCCTGTTAAACCCACCGATTTAATCGTTGGCTTGCGGGGGATACTGCTCGGCTAGGGGACGAGAGAGGCAGACGGTATTCCCGGGGTAGGGGTGAAATCCTATAATCCCGAGAAGACCACCAGTGGCGAAGGCTGTCTGCTAGAACGCGCCCGACGGTGAGGGATGAAAGCTGGGGGAGCGAACCGGATTAGATACCCGGGTAGTCCCAGCTGTAAACGATGCAGGCTAGGTGTTTGGACGGCCACGTGCCGTTCTAGTGCCGCAGGGAAGCTGTTAAGCCTGCCGCCTGGGGAGTACGGTCGCAAGATTGAAACTTAAAGGAATTGGCGGGGGAGCACCACAAGGGGTGAAGCTTGCGGTTTAATTGGAGTCAACGCCGGAAATCTCACCAGGAGCGACAGCAGAGTGAAGGCCAGATTAAAGGTCTTGCTGGACGAGCTGAGAGGAGGTGCATGGCCGTCGCCAGTTCGTGCCGTGAGGTGTCCTGTTAAGTCAGGCAACGATCGAGACCCGCGTCCTCTGTTGCTACCAGTCTTGTGCTGGGCACACTGAGGAGACCGCCACTGACAAAGTGGAGGAAGGAGCGGGCCACGGCAGGTCAGTATGCCCCGAATCTCCTGGGCCACACGCGAGCTGCAATGGCAGGTACAATGAGTTCCAACCTCGAAAGGGGAAGGCAATCTCGAAAGCCTGCCGTAGTTGGGATCGAGGGTTGTAACCCACCCTCGTGAACATGGAATCCCTAGTAATCGCGTGTCACTAGCGCGCGGTGAATACGTCCCTGCTCCTTGCACACACCGCCCGTCGTTCCACCCGAGCGACTCTTGGGTGAGGCATGGTCTTTATTGGCTGTGTCGAATCTAAGTTTCGTGAGGGGGGAAAAGTCGTAACAAGGTGGCCGTAGGGGAACCTGCGGCCGGATCACCTCCTATGAAACACGTGTTGTTTTTGCTGGAGGAGTAAGGAGAATAAGCCACATCCTAAACATAGGGGGACGTCAAAGCTCATTTCAGTACATGTGAACCAAACTTTTAAACAGAACGCTATTGTTTATTCTGCCTTTTTTCATGTCTTCAACTGAAAGGTTCTTAAATGAATGGTTATTACTTTTATGACTTGGATGATGAACGCTAGAGTCATGAGCTTCACTGGCAGTGAGATTGACTCGACGGGCAAACTGACACTTTACAGTACGTAAAACTTATCAACAAAGATGTAGAAGAAAAACCGACTCGAGCCTTACGTCTGGAGAAGTGAGCGAGTCAGGTTTAAGGCTGAAATCATTGACTCAAAAAATCCACGAAACTTTAGATAAGCTGTCGGCGAGGGCCCCAATTAGATATGCCGTTTACGCATCAGCTGTAATCCTGTTTTTTATGCTTATCCTTTTTCCACCTATCGCAGGCATTATAATTAAACGGGATAATATACAGTTCATTTTAGAACAACCTGAGCTTGTAAGTCGTGCATTAAATGCAATTCAGAATAGTTTTATAATTGCCTTGATTGTTGGTTTTTTTGACCTTCTAGCGGGCATACCAATGGCGTGGCTCATAGCTCGCGGTAAATCCCGCTGGTTAAGTGCCATAGACACTTTGGCTGACATTCCTTTTATTATACCCACTACGGCGCTGGGTTATTCTTTGCTTCTTTTTTGGAATACACCAAGCGGCGTCTCTGGGCTTTTTGGGGGTTCCCTTGTTTCTCCTGGTTGGTTGCTTGTTATGTTGCTTCACTTTACATTTTCTTTTCCTGTGGTTGTTCGCACTTTGGTTGGAGCCCTTCTTGACTATAAAATGGAGTTTGAGCGTGCTTCCCGAACTTTAGGTGCAGCGCCTTTTACTGCGATGCGTACAGTGACCTTTCCAGTTTTGCGACCTGCAATGGTTTCTGCGTTTATTTTGGCTTTTGCTCGTTCCATATCGGAGACGGGGGCAACTATTGTTGTTGCAGGCTTTTTTGAGAATGGTTCTGTTTTTATCCATAATATGAGGACAGAGTTTTCTGCATTTAATCCTGTGCTTTATGATGGGGCTGTTGTTTTTGCAAGTTTTATTTTGATAGCACTTTCCATTCTGGTTTTTGTTTTGGTTCATCTTTTTGGTCCAAAGTTAAAATTACCTCTTAAACGAGTCAGACCTCCTACGGAAAGGCGGCTTAGCTACAAAAAAGCTGAAACATACCGTAATTTTGTAACTCTTTTTGTTTTCTTTGTTTTGATTCTTGTGCCTTCTTTGTTTGTTGCGTTACCCGCTTTTCAAGCGATATTTACAGATTCTTTGTCGAACGCGGTGACTGGTTCAGGCATCTGGCAGGGGTACTGGCAAAGTTTGCTGCTTAGTTACGGTTTAGGCGCAGTTGTTACCCTCATTAACATTGTACTTGGCTTGCCTACTGCTATACTTATTGCACGCCAAAAACTAGGTAAATTTATGTCATCAGTATTTGATCTTTTGGTTAATGTGCCTTTGGTTGTGCCTTCGATAGCTCTGGGCGTTTCTCTGGGTATGTTCTGGAAAACCAGCTTTGCATTGCCTGATTTGATACTGCTTATATTTGCGCATTTAGCTATAACTTATCCGTACTTTGTTAGGTCAATGGCTGCGGCTTTAGAGCGCATAAACCCTGACATAGAAGAAGCCGCTAGAACCTTGGGTGCTAAGCCGTTTGGTGTCTTCCGAACAATAATTTTTCCGTTAACGAAGTATTCTCTGCTTTCAGGTGCCATAATGGTTTTTACTAGGAGCGTTAGCGAAACTGGTGCCACACTTGCCGTTACCTCGACATTGCAGACTGCACCCGTGTTGCTTGTTAACTGGATAAAAAAGGTTGTTCCAGCGTCGGGTTTGGATATTGCTTTAGCTTCTGGTTTTCTCGTGTTTTTCAGCTTTGTTATCCTCTTAGCCTTGCGGCTTGTCATAGGTCGCGAAGAAAAGTATTAGTATGATAAACCAATATGCAAACGTTCAGGAAGAATAAGAGCTATGCCCGAAGTTCGCATCGTGAATGTTTCCAAGAAATTCGGTAACATCACTGCACTTGACAACATAAACCTGACAATTCGTGATCAAGAATACTTTTCTTTGCTAGGGCCAAGTGGTTGTGGAAAAACGACTCTGTTGCGTCTTGTTGCAGGTTTGATTGAACCCGACAGCGGCGAAATCTACATCGGCAACAGGCTAGTTAATGATGTGCCGCCTGAAGACCGTGACATCGGCTTTGTTTTTCAGACGTTTGCGCTTTTTCCACACATGACAGCGTGGGATAACGTGACCTATGGCCCAAAGGTTAAGGGATTTGATATGGCTGAGGCAACAACAATCGGGCATGAAGTTTTAGAGATGGTTAAGCTGCATGAACGACTGGATGCTTATCCTGGTGAGTTGAGCGGTGGTATGATGCAGCGTGTAGCAGTTGCGCGTGCGTTGGCTGCAGGTGCAAAGCTGTTACTTTTAGATGAGGCATTAGGGCAGTTGGATGCGAAAGTGCGAAACGAAATTCGTTATGAGATTCGCAAGATGGCCAAAGACCTCAATTTAACAGGTATCCATGTTACACATGACCAATCTGAGGCTATGGCGATAAGCGACCGAATAGCCGTCATGAGAAAAGGTAAGATTTTGCAGGTGGGTACGCCACAGGAACTTTACATTAAGCCTGAAAGCATTTTTGTAGCCCATTTTATTGGAGAGTCTAACTTTTTGGAGGGTTACGTCTCCAGTGGCAATAAAAGTACCGTTGTAGTTGAAATTAGGGAAGGCCTGAAAATTCACGCTTCTCACGGCGTAGTAGCTCAGGGGAAACAAGCGGTTTTAAGTGTACGTCCTGAAACGTTGATTTTGGAAAGAGGTTCTAAAAGAATTCAGAATGGCGTTCAGGGAAAGATTGAGCGCATCACTTTTGAAGGACCAAATATGCGTTATGAGGTTCGTTTAGAAAACGACACCTTAGTTGTGGTTGTTAAGTCAACCATGGCGGGTAACTGGTTTAGTATAGGCGAAACAGTGACAGTGGTTTTTCCTGTTGAGCATATTCATGTGTTTCCGTACCCTGAGGGTAGCAGTTTAAAGGAGGAAATAGCCGTCAGCTAAATTACGTGCCAAGTCATATTTTACAAAAAAATGTGAGGTGAAAAATATGGTGGAAATAAAAATTGATGCTTCAAAAATTAAAGATGAATCCTCAAAGCTTGCAACTTTCCTTAAAGAAAAAACTTCCGGCGATGTAACTAGCGAAGGAGGCCTAATGACTTTAAAAACTGAAGGCGTTGGCGTTAACAAGAAGTACGTACGTGTCTTGCTCAAGAAGTTTCTACATCAGCACGACCTCAAAGAAACCCATCGCGTTATCGGCGGAGAAGAAGACCTGTTGGTAATAAGCGAAAGGAAAGTCTACGAGGAGTAATTTCCTCACGTTTTGACACCCCTATTTTTTTAAACACACCAAACCTTTGTTAATTGCCATGAAGGTGATTGCATGAAACTTGTTCGGTATCATTACAAGAATGAAGAAAACTACGGAGTTTTAGATAAGCAAAATGTGTTATGTTTGCCCACTTTAGCTAAACTTTCAAAGATCAATTTGCCCCAAGAATTTTCGGATTTCATTGCTGACCCAGATTCGTTGGGCATTTTAGAAAAGTTGCTGAGAACTGTGCCCCTCAGCCATTTTAGAGCCGCATCTATTCCGGTCGACGACATTTCTCTATTGGCGCCAATTCGTTTTCCCCCTAAAATTATAGGTCTGGGCTGGAACTACCTTGATCACGCTAGCGAAGTTAAAATGAAAGTTCCCGAAGAACCTGTCATTTTCATAAAGCCACATACCACAATAATCGGCCCCTCTCAGAAAATAGTTAAACCTCCCTTTGTGAAGGAACTCGACTACGAAGGCGAACTTGCAATAGTAGTCGGCAAAACAGCTAAAAATGTTCCAGTTGAAGAAGCGGGAAAATATATTTTCGGTTATACTATACTTAATGATGTTTCAGCTCGTGATTTTCAGTTTAAAGATGGACAGTGGACAAAAGGTAAAAGTTTTGATACTTTTGCGCCGACAGGTCCTTGTATAACAACATGTGATGAAATTCCAGACGCAAAAAATTTACACATTTATACTTGGGTTAATGGCGAACTTCGACAAAGTGGAACTACAAAAGACATGGTGTTTGATGTCAACCAAATAATTTATCATCTGAGTCGATTCATGACGCTGGAGCCCTGCGACATAATAGCTACGGGGACCCCATCGGGTGTAGGCATGGCTATGAAGCCGCAGGTTTGGCTTAAAGATGGTGACGTGGTGCGTATAGAAATTGAAGGTATCGGCGTTTTAGAGAACGTTGTTGAAGAAAAATAGCTTTTTTATATGTGCCCTTTTGCTATGGATGCCTTGCTTATACCTGCTTCTTTCTCCAAAATTACCACATGTTCTGCCTTTTCAGCAAAGGCTTCACTGTGTGTTACTGCAATAATTTGTTCAATCGCCTTAAACCTTGATATAGCTTCAGCTAAGCGATTAATGCTGCCGTCTTCAGAGCCCAAGTTTTCTGTGGGTTCATCCAGCAATAATATGCCCAACCCATGTCCTGTACGCGACTGCATAATCAACTGCCCCAACCCTAGCCTATATGCGAAAGCCAACAGTGTTCGTTCTCCTCCAGACAGGTTGGCTACTTCCCGCTCAGCTCCACTTTCGCTTTTCACGTAAGGTGTATACGTCTCATCTATAACAACATTCAGTAGGGGGGCTTCGTTTCCAATTAAAGTGTCGAGAACTTGTTGTACAAAATTTCTCAAAACTTTGACGAGTTCTCCGCGTAGTTTAGGTTGGATGCTGCGGTAGGCATCACGTATAGCGCCTATGGCCTGTATCGTTTTTGTTATTTTCTCTGTACGTTCTACTTTCATTATGGCGTTGTCTATACGCTCTTTAACTTCATCAAGTCGCTTGAGTGTATCTTTTTTGCGGTTTTCTTTGGTTCGCAAATCCGACTCAACAAGATAATATTGCCTAAATGCTTGCTCCCGTTGAATGCGGGCCATTTCCAAATCTGCTGTGTCAAATTTGCTAATTTCGAACCTTAACGCTTCCAACTGTAAATGCGCTTCATACTGGCTGTTTTTCTTTTCATTTAACTCAGTTTGAATATCTAGAAGGCTCCTTTCTTCTTCAATAATACGTGCTTTAAGGTCTTCAACTTTAAAGAGGTTCATCTGTAGATTCGAGAATGCTTCACCAGCTAAACGCTTTGCCTGTTCCAGTCCTTCAATTTCCTTTTGTAACTGGCAAATTATTTTTTGGCGTTCAACATTTTCTTGCTGGAGCCGATGCAACATGGCTTTTTTGTATTCTGTGTTTATTGGTTGCAGGCACAGCGGACACTGATTCTCTGTATTAGTGTATAGTTGGGTGAGTCGCTTTTGGTCTAGCTGCATATTACGTGAAGTAGTTTCTTGCTCTACTTTTAGACTACTGATTTTATCATCAAGCGCTAACAAGTGAAACTGGATTACCTCTAAGGGCTGATCGACTGGTAGTCCTGCTTTGCGGATGTTATTTTTACAAAATTCTATTTGAGAATTCATGCTTTTTAGACGCTGGTTCAAATTCTTCAATATGGTTTTTTTGTCTTCCAGTCGCTGTGTTAAAACGTTTGTCGCGTCTTGTGCATTACTAAGGTTGGCTTGCAGTTTTGCTTCTTTTCTGCTTAGTTCCTCAATATGGAGTTTTTTTTCCTCTAACTTTTTGAGTTTCGCGTCTGCTTCATCTAAAACGTGTTTATTCAACGACAGTTTCGCCGAGGTGTTCTGCAACTCAATCTCCAAGAGTGCATACTCTTCTGTGAGACGGTTGTACTCCGCTTCCAGTTTTTCTCTTCCTGTAATATCAGGGTCTTTTTCTAAAATCCGCTTTTCTGTCTCGTACTCTCGTTGGTACTCTGCTATTCTAATCCATGCTGTTTCATAATCGGACAAGCTGAATAAGTCGTCTAGACGTTTTTGTCTGTCCCGTGGGGCGGTGTCGATGAGTTCTTTGAGGTGCTCTTGCCTGACCCAAACAATTTCTCGCCACAATTCTCTGTCTAATCCTGTGATGGCTTGAAACTGTTCGGCGATAGCAGTAGTGTTCATGCTTGCGACGAGATTGTCGTCATGGAGCAGTTTGAGTTCTTCGAGATCCTGATTTATACCTTTGCCGCGCCGTTTAATTCCACGTGTAATTTTGTAGGTGCTCCCGTTCTGAGTAAACTGCACAGTCACTTTTGCCGAGTCTACCCCTTCCCGTAGTAGGTATTCGAAGCTTCTGCCGAGTGGATCGCCAAAAAAAGCGAAGTCGATACCGTATAGCACGCTGGATTTGCCGCAACCTAAACCGCCTACCAGACAGTTGAAACCGAGGGCAAACGGCACAGTGGATTTGACGTGAGAACGAATGTTTTCCAGCTGCACAATTTCAATTTTCAATGCAATAGCTCCTCAAGTATTTGCCTCACTTTTTCCTCTTTTTTTTGGGTCAACGGTTCGATTAGGCTGAGGGCATGGTGAGCGAATTTTTCTGCTTCACTGTGGCTGTAGTAGGCACTGAAAATCTGCGTGAAGTACTCAAAAGCTTTGGTTTTGACGTCTTTGACTTCGCTTTCAAAGATGGAGCGGACAATTTCCTCCGAGACCGTGCTTTCTTTAAGTAACACAATGGGGTGGACAAGTAGGGCTTTTTCTGCGGTGTTTCGTATGCTACCAATGTCCAGTTCGGTGCGGCTTGCTTCTGCAGGTAAAAAACCCTTTAAGACGGGTATGATGATGGCACCTTCTTCATCTGCGTTTTTCACCATCTGAACAACGACGTCGGTTATTTTATGTGCGTTTAAACCTGAGAATTCCTCTTCTATAACTACAAACTTACGTGGTGACTGTAGCTCCATCGCTTCAGGTGAAATTTCGCATTTTTCGTTAACTTTGACGTGGTAAAACCCTTTTTTATATTTGGCCTCGTCGTAGCTGACGGTTTCTGTGCATCCGCTGTAAACTAAAAATCCACTTTTGAACTTGCTTATTGATCTTTGGTGCATGTGACCTGCAGCGTAGTAGTCAAACCCGTCAGGGATAAGGTCAACAGGAATTTCAGCTTCAATGTACGGTGGCTTCACTGTAGGCAGATCAATGGTGGCGTGTAAAACAAAAATGTTAGTGACTGACGGATCAGGCGTGGGAGGATTTTGTTGTAAAAACTGGGGCAGTGCTTCTTCTGTTTTGCGTCTGCTTCGAAAGTTAGGTACCCCGTAGACGTAGCAACAGTCAGGTTTGCGCCAGCACGCCCCCTCATGTCGAGGTAGATGATAGATTAATCCTGCACTGTCCAACGGGTACAAGATAGTGCTTGTAATCGAGTTTGGAGCTAAGTCGTGGCTACCGTCAACTGTTAAAACGGGGATATTTGCGTCTTTGAGTCGCTTAAACGTTTTTACTGTGTTCTCCAAAGTTATGTTTGAGGGTCTTGCTTGATGGAACAGGTCACCTGCAATAATCATGAAGTCTGCTTTCAAATCTATAGTTCTATCCACAATCTCCCGAAAAGCATTATCAAAATCTTGCCTCCGCGTCTCTAAGCCGTACTGAGCATAGCCTAGGTGCAGATCAGCCGCGTGGACGAAGTTGAAAGCTTTCAAAGAGTTGTTACATCTCCCACTTAACTTTATTGGCGCCCTTTTATTTTCAAGTTTAATGTTTTAAGGCTTTACTATAAGTATTAACAGGCAACTTTGAGGTTTTGAAGGGAAACATATAAACCATAATTTCATATTTATGCACTGAGAAAAGAGTGTTTACGTCATTATGAACTGCCAGAAATGTGGTCAAGAGGTATTAATGCCTTTTCGATGTCCCTATTGTGGTGGTCAATTTTGCAGTGTACACCGCTTACCTGAAACCCACAGTTGCCCAAATATTGGATTAGCACAAACACAAAGGCGGGAGGCAACTGCTCAGGCTTTTGCAAGGTCTCCCACAACCTCTTATGATTATTCCATTAGTTTTTGGCAGCCCCGTCAAAAAAACAAAATCTATATCAGTTCCACAGAAGTTAAACATTTGCTCCCAGCAGCGCTGTTAATTATGGGCATTGGCTTCTCTATTGCGATATACAATAATTTCTTTTACTGGTACGGTTGGACATGGACTGTTGCCGCTGTTTTTTCGTTTTTCTTGACGTTGTCTTTTTTAATCCACGAGATCGCTCATAAAATTTCTGCACAAAAAAGTGGGTTGTGGGCTGAATTCCGTCTCATCACTTGGGGCGCGGTTTTAACTCTGATTTCGGTATTTACTCCCTTCAGGCTAATCGCCCCAGGGGCTGTGATGATTGCTGGACCTGCAAGACGTGACGACATGGGAAAAATTTCCATAGCAGGTCCTTCTACTAACATCCTCTTATCTATTATCTTTTTGAGCTTAGCTTATGTTCCCACTTCTTTTGCCTACTCTATGGCTTTTCTGTTGCTCTCCTCGTTCAACGCCTTCATAGCCTTGTTTAATCTTCTTCCTTTTGGTGTTTTGGATGGTCTGAAGATTTTCAGTTGGGACAAGAAAATCTGGGCATTATTGTTCGCAGTGGCTATGGCGTTGACGATCTACACCTACATTTTTGCTTAAATAAAATCTTCTTTGAAAGGCAACAACTTAAAAGAATCTAAAATTTGAATTAAAAAGCGGTTTAGACAAGTTCTATTGTAACGTGCACTTCTTCAGGTACACGGATGCGCATAATTCGCCTCATAACCCGCTCTTCTGAGTCAATGTCGATTAAGCGTTTATGAATACGCATTTCCCACCTGTCCCAAGTGGCAGTTCCTTCCCCTGAAGGGGCCTTCAAAACTGGCACACGTAACCGTTTAGTTGGCAACGGTACGGGTCCGTTGATTTTGACGCCTGTTTTTTGGGCGATACTTCTCAGTTCTTCACATACTTCTTCGAGTTTTCCGTAGTCGGTACTTGTTAGCCGGATTCGCGCTTTTCTAACCATTTCGCCCATCAATCCTAATTTTTGCCGCTATCACACTTTTTAGACACCTTACAGATTTAAACCGTACATAAAAACTTATCGACGACACTCCTATACTTTACTTGTCATTAGTTTGTAAGCGATTTGTTGTTTGTGATTTTTTGCTAATTGTCTGGATTTTTAGGGGGGTAAAAAGAGTAAATAATATTAGTTGTTGAAGGTTACTTAAACTAAAGTCTCTTTGGTTGTTTGCTCTATGGGCGAATGTACTATACCCACAGCTAAAAAAGGCCTAGATTCTTTAACAATTGTCATAATTGTAGTTTTAGCTTTCACAGCTGTTATTGGCGTATATTTCAGTTTAACTATCCCTGACTTTGGCAAGCTTTTTCTGCCAGGAGACGCGGTTTACGAGCCAGGCGGTTCAGTATATGAAGTCATTTTCATTCTTCTCACTATGGCAACTGATGTTTTATACATACTTGGTGGTGCTGTGGTGGCTTTCGGTGCAGCGCTTGTTGCTTTCAGGTTTGTACAATGTAAGCTAAAAAGTCCCTACAAACCTTCTTGCGCAACAAAGTTTCTTTCAGGCTACTTAACCTTGAGCTTAGAGTTGTTTATAGGTGCCGAAATCATAAAAACTGTAGTTGTCCGAACATATGAAGAATTCCTGCTACTTATACTTGTGATTATAAGCAGGGGTCTTTTTAGTCTGATTTTGCATTTGGAAAAGAAATGGCTTGGCTCAGATGAAGAAACCGAGTAGGAATCTTTACACCGTCTCTTTTCCACTTTTTGTTTGGTTTCTTTACTGAGAACCATCAAGTTGTGTTGAACTCTGTGGCTAAACTTTAAATGTTTCAAATATTACTCTAAAAGAGTCAAGCCCGGACCGTCATGATTAAAACCGTTCACTCTCTTTGGCGCAGAAAACGCCGTTCCGACAATGAATTTTGTTTAGGCGTGTTGACGAGAGTTCTCGATTTTATTGTACAATTGGCTGATAATATTAGAGTTATCTTTAAATATGTTTATTTTATATCTGCATTGTGCTTACAATTGGCAAATCGATTTGGAAATGTGACAGGCTTGTTAAACCCAAAATCTTCCAATGGAGGTAAAAGCTTTTGCTTGTTGAGATCACCATAACTTTCTTGCTGATAGTGTCTGCTACCAGTATCATTTACTTACTGGGTCGACGTGTGGCCCCAAAAACTGTCCAAACAATAGGAGAGCGGTCAGTGTATGCCTGTGGAGAAAAGGTTGTTTACCCAAAATTGAAAGTTAACATTTCCCTTTACAAGTATCTCATATACTTTGTTATCCTCGACAGCGCTGTTCTACTCTTAGCCTATGCATCATTTGCAGAGCAAGTTATGAATACCCCTTTACTTCTACTTTACCTTTTCATGGCGTTTGTCTCAGCCATAATTTTATTTGAAGGAGGCAAAAACTAACATGGTAAACATAACCACTTGGGCAAGAGTCAAGTCGCCATGGGTTTTACACTTCAACTCAGGTGCATGCAACGGTTGCGACATCGAAGTTGTTGCTCTGTTAACACCAAAGTACGATGTAGAACGTTTCGGCATCAAACTTGAACCCTCACCTCGTCACGCTGATGTGCTGTTAACCACCGGTTGCGTCACAGAACAGTGCGCGGAAAGGCTCAAGCGTATTTATGAACAGATGCCCCAGCCAAAATTTGTAGTGGCAATTGGTGCTTGCGCCTGTTCTGGCGGCATATTTTCTGGTAATTACAGTGTGGTTGGCGGTGTAGACAAAGTTATTCCTGTTGATGCTTACATACCAGGGTGTCCCCCACGACCCGAGGCTATAATTGATGGTGTCGTGAAATTACTGAATTCTATACAGCAACCTAAAACTAAAGAAAAGGTGAAATCAGATGACGAGCAATAATTTAGATATTCTGAAAGCGCTTGAAGCCAAAAATTTCCAAATTCAGATAGGTAAGCTTGGGACTGCAGCAATTCAAGCTCCTGTTGACAAACACAGAGACGCTTTGAAAATACTGCTAGATTTAGACGAAAAAACTGCTGTTACAGCAATAACTGGTATCGATTTAGGTGCAAGCGTAGGTGTGTATTACCATGTACGAACTTCAAATTCTTTTGTTACTATTCAATGTGAAGTCCCCAAAGATAAGCCTACACTTGCAACTATAACGGACTTGGTTCCTGGCGCTGCTTTTCATGAACTGGAAGTTGCTGATTTACTTGGTGTGGTATTTGAGGGTCACCCAAGTCCTGGCAGGCTTGTTTTACCCGATACTTGGCCCGAAGGCGTTTACCCTCTAAGAAAAGATGTCAAAATAAACGAAGTTAAACTAAATGCGCCTTCTTCTGAAGATGTAAAGTTATCGGATGAGAGCGGTCTCGTCAAGATCGTTATTGGGCCTCACCATCCCGCGCTTTTGGAGCCTGAGAAATTTGCTGTTTTAGTTGACGGAGAAACCGTGAAAAAAGTGGAGCCACGCATAGGTTATGTTCACAGAGGTGTAGAAAAAGCATCAGAATCCAAAACGTATCTGCAAGACGTCTACCTGGTAGAACGTATTTGTGGTATTTGTAATTCATGTCACGCCACAGCTTTTGTTGAAGCTGTAGAGAAAATCTTGAAAACCGATGTGCCACCTAGAGCAAAATATATCCGAACAATAATTTTGGAGCTTAACCGGTTGCATAGCCACTTGCTCACTTTGGGTCATGCAGGTTTAGAAATTGGGTATGAAACCTTATTCCAATATTTCTGGCGTGACCGAGAACCCGTAATGGATCTAACCGAGATGATTACAGGTAACCGCGTTATTTCCTCCTCTTTAACAGTAGGCGGCGTGAGACGGGACATCAAAGAGACGGATATACCCAAAATCAAAGCCACACTAACAGAGCTCCGAAAGAAAATACCTTTCTATAAACAGATGTATGAAAATGAACCTTCGATTAAAATGCGCATGCAAAAAGTTGGCGTTCTTGCACGAGAAGATGCCTTGAAACTTTGCGTAGTTGGTCCAGTAGCCCGAGGTTCAGGAGTAGATATTGATGTACGCAAAGATGAACCCTACGAGGCATACGGAGAAATTCCATTTAAAGAAGTAGTCTACACCGCCGGAGATACTTGGGCAAGGATGAATGTCCGCATGGATGAAGTTGAGGAAAGCATCAACATAATTGAGTATGCCCTTGATCATCTGCCAAGTGGCGCCTACCGCGTCAAAGTGCCTCGTGTTGTGCCACCAGGAGAAGCTGTTAACCGCGTCGAAGCACCCCGAGGCGAACTTTTCTATTATGTCAAAAGCAACGGTACTGCCTTCCCAGAGCGTGTCAAAGTGCGCACTCCAACTTTTGCTAACATACCTGCATTCCTCAAAACAGCTATAGGTGAAAGCATAGCTGATGTTCCACCTAACTTTGTCAGCTTAGATCCTTGCTTTTCATGCACAGACAGATGAGTGATAAAAGATGATTGACTACCTCTGGCTCATATTTCGAGTACTTGTTTTCCCAGGGTTTACTTTCATTTTATTTCTTACAATGTTTTGTGACTGGATAGAACGCAAAATCGAAGCCCGTATGCAAAACCGCATGGGGCCTTCCTTCACAGGTCCAAGTGGGATTCTTCAACCACTGGCTGACTTCATCAAGCTACTTACTAAAGAAGAAATCACACCAAATGAATCTAGGAAGACCATTTTCCGTTTTGCGCCTTTCTTCGCTTTCTCAGTACTCATTTTTGCACTCTGCTTTTTGCCTATAGATGGCGCCTCTGTCATTCCCAACGTAAGTTTTGGAGGTGACCTCATATTTGTTATGGCGTTGATTTCTGTGGCAAACTTTTTACTGTTCCTTTCAGGTTGGTCCTCCTCTAACCCTTATAGCTCCATAGGTGCCGCCAGAGTTCTGACCCAATTTTTAGGCTATGATATTCCGCTCTTGATGCTTGCACTTGCACCTGCATTTCTAGCAGGCTCATTAACAATAGCGACAATTGTTGCTAGACAATGGATACCCTTTATGGTTTTGGCTCCTTGGGCCTTTGTACTTTTCATAATAACTATGCAAGCCGAGCTAGAGAAAGATCCTTTCGATATTCCTCACGCGGAAAGCGAAGTTGTCGCTGGGCACGAAACTGAATACAGCGGAGGAAAACTTGCTTTCCTCAAGTTTGCACGCGACGTACAAATTGTTTTTGGCGCCTCGTTGGTTACCGTGCTCTTCTTAGGCGGTGCGAATGGTCCTACATTTTTTGGGTTGCCTGAGCTGTGGGGTACCTTATGGTTTGTGCTAAAAGTTGTGGCTGTAATAGTAATTTCCGAGTACATGACCGTTCTTTTTGCGAGATTACGTATCGACCAAATTGTGAGAGCCAACTGGAAGTTCATGCTGCCGCTCTCTGTGCTCTCGCTACTGTTGACTATAGGTTTGGCAGTATGGGTTTATCCAATGGTGTGATATCAATGACCAAAAAAAACCTCATATCTCCAATCTTCGGTGAAGTGTTAAATTATCTATTCAAGAAACCTGCTACTGGCAAATACCCTATTGTGAAATGCACTCCTGCAGAAGATTTCCGCGGAAAACAAGTTTTTGACATTACTCTATGTGTAAGTTGCGGGCTGTGTAGTCGTGATTGTCCTGCAAAAGCCATAGAGATGGTGGATGTTAATGGGAAAAAGCGTCCAATGTTTCTTTTGGATCGCTGTATTTTTTGTTATCAGTGCGCTGAAAGCTGCCCACGAAACGCCATCAAAAACACGGAATTTTTTGAGCTAGCGACAACAAATAAATCTGACCTAGTTCTAAAACCTCAACCACTAGATCAAGAGTCTGGTGTTTCAAATGTTGCTTGAACTCTTCAGCGCAGGAGTAGTAATATCTGCTTGTTTAGCAATTTTTCTTGATGAAGCTGTTTACTCGGTTGCCGCTTTGGCGGGTACTTTTATGTTTACCTCTTTGTTGTATGCTTTGAACGGCGCGATTTATGTTGCTGTTTTTCAGTTTGCTGTAGGCGTCGGCACCGTTGCAGTTTTGTTTTTGTCTGGTGAAACTCTCAGCGAAAAGCCTTTAACTAAGACGCAGCCAAAGCAGCTGGCTGTGTTGAGTGCGCTGGGTGCGCTTTTGTCTCTGCCCACATTTTTCTTTTCCGTTTCACAGCAGAACGGCGCCACTTATTCCGTTCCCTTTGGGGAAGCACTTTGGGATTATCGAGCTTTGGATGTGGTTTTACAAGGGTTAGTTGTTATGACTGTGGCTTTAGGCATAGCCATTGTTTTGTACCGCAAGAAAAAAATTGTTAAGAGGAGTGTGAAACAATAATGGACTTTGTTATCTTGTCCATCGTTTTGCTGGGTATAGGCGTTTATGGGTTGTTAACTCAGCGTCATTTGCTCAAGGTTTTCATATCAATCGAGTTAGTTGCCACAGCCGCCACCCTCAACTTTGTCATGCTTGCCTCTTCCCTTAGCCGAGAAGTGGGGGAGGCTTTCTTGATTTTGGCGTTTTCCACGGACACTTGTGTGAGCGCGGTCATTTTGGCTTTGCTGGTTATTGCGTCACGCAAGTATGGAACCACAGATATTAGTAAAATCGGTGAACCTGAAGAAGAGGAAACATTCGAGGTGGATGCATGATTCAATTTTTTGATGTTTCATGCTGGCTTGTCTGGATACTGCCTTTGGTTTCCAGCATTTTCGTCCCTTTGATAGCCCGATTCAGCGCCAAAGTTCGCAACTACTTTGTCATACTTGTCAGCACTTTTACGGCATTTCTGGCATTTTCTTTGGTGCCTGAAATTGCATCAGCCGGTGAAGGCTTCATTAATTTGACGGCGGCGTGGATTCCTAACGGCGTAACTGCAGGTGTCTTCATAGATCCACTTAGTGTTCTGTTTACATGTTTGGTAAGTTTATTTGGAATTGTAATCACGATTTACTCTCAAGGCTACATGAAGGGTGAAGAAAACTTAACCCGTTACTACTTTTTCTTGCTACTTTTCATTGGCTCAATGATTGGGTTAGTAATCTCAGATAACTTCTTACAGATGTTCATATTCTGGGAGATGGTGGGTCTTTGCAGCTACTCCCTAATTTCGTTTTGGAGTAACAGGCCTGAATCGGTCAAGTCGGGCAACAAAGTTTTTATCATGACCCGCATAGGCGATGTTTTGCTGCTTGCAGCCATTGGGGTTCTGTACTCAAGTTTAGGTACCTTTTCGTTCCGTGAAACCATTGACTTACTGCCTACTCTTCCTGTCTCTACTGTAACGACGATTGCTTTCTTACTTCTCGGAGGAGCTATTGCAAAATCGGCGCAGCTACCCCTCCACACATGGTTGTACAGTGCAATGGAGGCTCCCACCTCGGTGAGTGCTTTATTGCACGCTGCCACGATGGTTAAAGCAGGCATCTACCTTATTACTCGCTTCATATTTATCGCAGGTCCTCTTGTAGCGACTCTGCCTTTGTGGTTGCCTAGCGTGGCGTGGGTTGGAGTTTTGACTGCCTTTTTGGGTGCTACTATGGCTTTGTATACAACAGATATCAAGGGTGTGTTGGCTTATTCAACGGTCAGCCAATTGGGCTTTATGATGGCCGCTTTGGGTTCTGTTGGTGTTCATGCTGCCGCCTCGTTGGGTTGGTTTGCAAGTCTCTTCCACATGGTTAGCCACGCCTTTTTCGAGGGGTTGGGCTTCCTACTGGCAGGCGGCATAATTCATGCGTTGGGTACACGTGATATGCGTCTTATGGGTGGGCTAAGAAAACTCATGCCTGTTACCTATTTTTTGGCTTTAATAATGATAATTACGACGAGCGGTTTGCCTCCATTCGCGGCTTTCTTCAGTAAAGGGTTAGTTCTTGAAAGTTTAATGGAGACAGGCGTACTCCTGCAGGTTATTTTATTATTTACTACTACGGCACTTACCTTCGCCTATAGCATTAGGTTCATGAAACTGGTTTTCTTAGGCGAATCCTCTGAACATTTAAAGAAACTTCACGTGCACGAGGCACCTAAAGTCATGTTGGCGCCTGCATTTGTGCTTGCTATCTTATGCGTGATTTGGGGTTTTGTTGAGCCTGCACTTGGCAGTTTTATGCATGCCGAAGTCGGATTAAGTTTGCCTTTTGCCTTTTTCAACATAGAGACTGCCATCTTTGCCGTTATTCTTGTGCCAACAGCTATTCTTGTTTATTCTGCTTACTGGCGTAAAGATTCTATACTGGCTGCTATCCGAAGCGACAAAAATCCCATCATTAAATTGCTTAAACACGGCTATTTTTTTGATGACTTCTACGAGAAAGTGGTTGCCAAAGCCATCATGGTTTTCTCTGGTGGTATCAAGTTCAGCGAGGAAGCTGGATTTGAACTGTTTCCACAGAAATTCGCTGGTGGCATAGTCCGCTTGGCTGGTGGCGTTTACAAATATTTTGATACTGCCGCCGATCAATTTTTGAATGTGATTGCTGGGCAAACAATGGGTGGTGCCTCCAAAGTAAAAACTATTGATACCTTGGCTGATAAGCTCTTAGATTTGCTTGCCGGCAGAACTTTACGTTCCGCTTCTAAAGCACGTAAAGTCTCCAGAAACAGTTTGCAACATTACCTTGCAGCTGCGATTATCGGCTTTATCATGCTAGTAGTATTAATAATTATTAGTGTAGGTGTGTGAGTATGTCGTACCTTCTCTTGTCTGTGCTTCTACTGCCTGTTTTGTCCGCTCCCTTCGTGTATTTAGCTGGAAGAAAATCCGCTAAGTCCGCGGCTATTCTGCTTTCTTTGGTTGCAGCTGCAACTTTAGCATTAGTTTTGACAACTGTCCCTACAATTCTTGACAGCCCCTTCAACAGGTATGTCGAAGATTATCCCTGGATTCCTGTTTTGAACTCCAACTTCACATTATTTGTAGACGGCATTAGTTTATCCCTAGTTATCCTTACAATGGTGTTGATCATAGCGGCGTCTTTGTATTCGGTAAATTATATGGCTCACAAAAAGAACCTGCCCGTCTACTACACTTTGATGTCTTTGCTTTTTACGGGTCTAATTGGGGTCTTTATCTCCTCAAATCTCCTGTTCTTCTATTTCTGCTGGGAGCTCATGCTTGTGCCGGCGTTCTTTCTCGTCGGGGGGTGGGGATATCAAGATTCTTATAAAGCCAGTTTCAAATTTTTTGTGTTCACCCATGCTGGCGCCGTTTTTGTTTTGTTAGGTATAGGCGCAATTTACATGCTTACTGGCAGCATTGACATATTTACCGCTGGAAAATTGCTATTAACCCAGAATCCTGATAGCGTTAAATGGGTTCTGATGGCTTTAACTGCAGGTTTCGCAGTCAAGATGGCAATTTTTCCAGTTCATATGTGGCTTCCAGACGCGTATGCTGAAGCGCCAGCGCCAATGTCTACGCTTATAAGTGGTGTGCTTACCAGTGCAGGTGCCTATGCTATAGTTCGCATATCTATGGAAACGGTTTTTCCAGCACTCGCAGCAACGTCGTTTGGAGTAAACTTCTTGCATGGTCTAGCCATTTTCGGTGTAGTTTCAGCCTTCTTTGGTTCACTTGTAGCGCTTTCACATACTGACATCAAGCGCATAATTGCCTACTCCAGCATTTCGCACATCGGTTACATACTTTTTGGTGTTTCCCTCTTTCCGCTACAGGCTGCAATGACGGGGACTGTTTTGCATATTGTAACTCATGGGCTCAGCAAGGGTTTGTTCTTCCTTTCCGCAGGCGCAGTTATGCATCAAACAGAAAAGCGCGATATCCGCGAGATGGGGGACCTTGCGGGTAAAATGCCTGTGACTGGTACTGCTTCGGCTGTTGCGGCGTTAAGTCTAGGTGGTGCTCCACCGTTTGCTTGTTTCATCAGTGAGTTCTTCATATTTATTGGCGCGTTCCAGTTGATTCCAATAGACAGCTTCTATATTGTTCCAACGGCTTTAATGCTGACAGCAACTGTGCTTTCGCTTGGTTACTCGTTACGGTTCATCTCCAAAGTTTTTCTAGGTCCATCTAAAATACAGTCAACCGACGAAACTGGAAAGCAAAAGAAATTCGAGGTTCCCCGTTTCATGCAGCTGTCAATGGTTATCTTGTTGGTTCTGGTGATAATTGTTGGTGTCTACCCAACATTTTTCATAGAGCTAATAAACACTGCAACGAGCGCTTTTATCTAACCTTTTTAATTTTCTTTTACATTTTTAGGGCTTCCAAAAATCTGTAGTTGGTTTTTTAGTTCTCTTTTTGGTGCTTATCTGTGCTTTCAGAATGTAGTGTTGCATATTCAGCCATTTTTTTTGCCATTTCTCTAAACCGTTTGTCAACAAGATAGTTCACTGTGCCTTCTTCATATATGCCATCTTTTCCTTTCGCTCCTGCTTTAACACCTGTCAGTACTTCAATGCCTTCATCGATACTTTTCACACTGTAGATGTGGAACTTTCCAGTTTTTACTGCCTCAACAACTTCTTCTTTCAGCATCAGATTTTGTACATTACTTTCTGGAATCATAACGCCCTGACCACCTGTAAGTCCTTTAAGCTTGCAAATCTCAAAATACCCCTCAATTTTCTCGTTAACTCCGCCTATAGCTTGCACTTCACCTTTCTGGTTAACTGAACCTGTAACGGCAATGCTTTGCTTAATTGGCAGACTTGCAAGGTTTGACAAAATTGCGTACAGTTCAGTGCTACTTGCGCTGTCTCCTTCTACGCCTTCATAGTTCTGCTCAAACACCAAACGGGCGCTTAGACTTAACGGTTTATCTTTGGCGTATTTTTCGTTTAAGTAACCGCTAAGAATCAAAACACCTTTTGTGTGAATTGGTCCGCCCATTTTTGCTTCTCGCTCTATATCTACTACGCCTTCCCTGCCCAGCCCCACGCTAGCTGTTACCCGCGATGCCATACCAAAAGCATAATCTCCTAATTCCACTACTGAAAGACCGTTCACTTGCCCGATTTGCATTGACTCTGTATCTATAAGTAGAAAATTACGCTTTACCATTTCCTGAATCTTTTCTTGAATCATTTTTGAGCGGTAAATTTTTTCTTCGACTGCTTTCTTGACGTGCTCGTCAGTTGTGTACTCGGAACTGTCTTGGGTCGCATAAAAGTTCGCTTCTCTGGCTATATCTGCTACTTCGGCAAATCGTGTAGATAGCTTAGTTTGGTCGTTGGCTAAACGAGAACTAAACTCAATGAGTTTTGCAAGACCTGCACCGTTGAGGTGTTTTAATTTTTCCTTGTTGCAAAGTGTACAAACAAATGCAGCGTACTGCTGAATGTTCTCCTCCGTCCGCGGCATACTTGTATCAAAGTCTGCTTTAACTTTAAACAGTTCTTTGAATTCTTTGTCTAGACTGTAGAGTTGCTGATACAAATATGAGTCCCCAATGATTATAACTTTCATGTTTAGCGGGATTGGTTCAGGCTTTAGACTTTTGGTGCTAAAAAAACCGAAACGTTCTTCCAATTCCTCGATATTTATACGTTCACTGCGCAAAGCACGTTTTAATCCTTCGTAAGCAAACGGATTGCGTAACAATTCCTCCACAGGAACAACAAGGTAACCGCCGTTTGCCTTATGCAAAAAGCCTCCTCTAATCATAGTGAAATCTGTAATTAAGGCACCAAATTGTACTTCTTTTTCTATTCTGCCAAACAGGTTTTGATAGGTGGGGTTAGTAGCCATAACTACGGGTGCACCTTTCAAGCCAGAATTGTCCACAACAACTGTTACGTCATATCTCTTAAACGAGGGTTCTCGAACCCATGGCAATGGGAATGGTGTTTGCTCTTTTTCACCGCTTTTGGTGAACTGGGCTATGTTGCTGAGGATATCGTTTTCTACATCTTTAAGGTAAGCAGCTACATCTGAAAAACCTCTGTATTTCTCTATGAGCTCGGCAGTTAAGTTTCCGATGGCGTACATAGCTATGTCCCTGTCGAGCTTCTCGATGTCCTCGCGGGCTTTACGGTCTAAATCCATGAATTGTCGCATGGCTGTTCGCAAATGTCCCTCAAGATGTACTTGCCTTTCATGAATCTCAGCTTGAATTTTAGGCGGTAACTTCAACAGTTCTTCTTCGCTGGCTGGTTTACCTTTGATTATGGGTATGAAAATTAAGCCAATTTGGGTGCTCTGAATAGCAAAGCCCTCTTTCTGGGCTTCAATATTAAGTTGATCAATCAGCTGCTTTCTTTGTATCTCTACATTTTTTATGGTTTCTTCTCTTCGGTTTGTGTAGTCTTCGCTTTCAAAAGCTTTTCTCAGTCCCCTTTTTGCATCTTCGATAAAGTTTTTTATGTCTTTTTGAAACTCTTTTGCTTTACCTGCGGGAAGCTTAATCGCTTTAGGTGTATATTCATCAGAGAAATTATTTACATAACACCAGTCAGGCGGCGTGGGTTGTGCTTTGGCGATTTGTTCTAGAAAATTTGTAACTGCCGTTGTTCTCCCAGTGCCAGGAAGGCCTGCAACATAAATATTAAACCCTTGATCTCTAATATTTAAGCCAAATTTTAGTGCGCGAACTGCCCTTTCTTGTCCAATGATTTCCACTAAAGGTAAGACTTCTTGGGTGGTTTTACATTTTAGTGTGGATGGATCACATGTTCTTCTCAAATTTTGTGGTGTTAACTCCCTTACCATTTAGAACTTCCTCTAAATTAGCCTCAGGTAAACTAACTATGTTTTTAACTTTGGGTTGAAGCAAATAAAAGGTTACCTATGCGGGGCTTGTCTGCTGTTGTAGCTCTAGTTTGCGTCAGAGATGTTTTTTGGCTCCACATGGATTGTTAAGCTGGTGTTTGGCAACTCGCTTTTTAACTCGTTTTCCAGATGGTCAGTCAAAGTATGCGCTTCGTTAACACTAAGTGAACCATCAACAGATAGGTGCAGTTCAGCAAAGACCTGATTGCCATGTCGCCGCGTTTTCATATCGTGAAAATCTATAAATCGAAATTTGTGTCGCAATAGAACCTCACGTATCTTTGTCTCTTCTTCTTTACATGATTTATCCATGAGGCGTTGGCATGACTTTGTGACTAAGTTTATCCCCATTCTGCCAATTAACGCTGCAATAGCCAAAGCTAAAAAGGAGTCGAGTGGACCCCAACCTGTTAACTCTACGATAAAGAGTCCGATCCATATACCGACTGAAGAAATCACGTCGGACAAAAGATGTTTCGAGTCCCCTTCTAAGGCTGCTGAACCATTTTTTTGTGCACTGCGCAAAAGGAACCATGAAAGTAAACCGTTAACTGCAGTCGCACTCATGGATATGCCAATTGCCAAGTTTAACTGGGTGGGTAAAGCTTTCGAGGATAACCGTGTTGCTGATGTGTATACAATAAGCAAAGCGGCCGCAATTATTAATATACCTTCTATCATGCAGGATACTTCCTCAATTTTTTGGTGACCATAGTTGTGGCTGTCATCTGCAGGTTTTTCTGAGAGCCACACTGAAAAAAACATGAGTCCCGAAGCGGCGATGTTGACTATAGACTCAAGCGCATCGGAAAGCAAGGCCACCGAGTCAGAAACAAAAAAAGCGACTAGCTTTATGCTAAGTACGGCTATGCCTCCAAGTATTGCCATTAAAGCCGCTTGCTTCTTTTTCATGTTTATAGCTGTGCTTTGTGTTGCTTTTAGGGGTTTTCATCAAATAAGCGCGTAACAAATGTAGCGACTCTTTAGCGCAAGAGATTTAATGAAGATACAATTTTACTTTTAACAATTCGACTTTGAGTTGAGTTATGTGAATCCGAAAGCAAAAAAAACCCTCCGTCTGTTGTTGCAAGTTGGGTTTACGGTGACGCTGTTTGTTGCGCTACTCTGGTACGTGGGTTTTGGTTCTCTTTGGGACGCACTTAGCAACATCAAGCTTGAATATTTTGTTGCCGCGTTTGTTGCCTATTTTGGGATAAACTTGCTCTTTACGATTAGACTCAGACATGTCCTTGCAAAGGAAGGCATTAAAGTATCCTTTGTCAGAACTCTTTTTGCGCAGTATGCGGGTATGCTTACCAGTGATGTTACACCTGGGCGTTCAGGATACGTTTTAATGCCGGTTTATCTCAAAGATCAAAACATCCCCGTGTCGGTGAGTCTGTCTGCAATTTTAGGTATTCAGTCTGTAGAGTTTTTAGTTAAAGTGGCAGGGGGAGTGGGTGCTTTGTTGTTTTTAACTGAGTTTTCCGTGGTATCTTTGCAGGCGTCGGACTTGTTAATTATAGGTTTGGGCATAGGGTTGATGTTGACTGGCGCAATTTTACTTGCAGCTATGTGTTGGTCGCAACGTGTAATTGTGGCAGTTAAAAAGATCGCATGTCACAGACTTCTTGCAAGGTTTACAGGTGGACTTGTGGACAAATTTGAGGAGTATGCTCAAAACGCTAAAAGGTCTCGCAATGCCCTTCCTGAAATTTTTGTTTTAACGTTAATGAGCTGGGTGCTGAAAGGCTTTGAATGGTACTTCTTGGGTTTGGCTCTCGGTGTCACGCAGATTTCTTGGGTTGGCTATTTCCTTATACATCCTCTTGTCACGGCGCTTGCGTTTGTGCCGATAACTCCTGCGGGGGCAGGTATCCAGGAGTTTGGTATAGTTGGTATCTTCAGCCTGTTGGGTGTATCTACAACGCTTGCTGGAGCTTTTGCTATCGTTGCTAGGGCGCTTTTGATACTGGAGGATCTGGTGGGGGTACCTCAAATTGTGAGGTCGTCGAGCAACCTGCTTGCGAAAAAAAATCTGGCCGTGTGAGAGTTATGAGTGAGTGATATGTTTTTTGTTGTGGATTATGAAGCCTGATGAGTAATATTTATTAAGTATTAATATTTAATATTAAAGGCGGGTTGCGACAAGCAACAAATTGAACGAAGGACTGAAACATATGAATGAGAAAAAAATTGGTGCTTCGGAACCCTATTTTTATATGGCGTTTGTTTTGAAGGGTACCACAAAGCAATATCTCCGTTTATTAAAGTATATTAACGGTCGAAACGGCGCCTCAGTGATCTACCAATGTAGATCGTTGACGTATCTTCGAGTAGTCAAAGAGGGGGACGTCAACTTTGGGTCTATGTCTGTTGATGCTGTAGCGCCAGAGGCGAAGTTGCCTAGGAGGACTAAGAAATGAAGCGTTTTCTGCGAAGTAAGTGCGGTCTAGGTACGCCTGTGGCTAATTTAATTGTTTTGACAGCAGCAGTTTTGCTGTCTATTACCGTATCCGTCTTCGCTATGAACGTTACAACCAGTCAAGTGCAGCGAGAAAACTTGTATGTTGCAACTAGCCACGTTTGGTACACCAACAGCAGTTACAGCGTAGCAGGTATAGCGGTCACGAACACTGGACCTACTGATGTAGTGTTGAGTCGAATTACAGTCAAAGGGTTCCAGTGTGCTTGGAATAACTCAGAAAATTTTGTGGTTTACTGCAAAATCAATCAAAGTTTGCCCGGGGACTTACTGTATGTTGAGGACTTAACTAATGTTGGCAACAACACTATAACCGTTGGAAACGAGCCTTTCGTTTTCACAGTTGCAGAGGAAGGGTTGACGCTTAAATCTGGCTGGACAATGATGTTTTACATGGTCATTCCAGATCGCATCATGGTATACGATCTTGGACAACCCATTCGTATTGTTATTTCAACTACCCAAGCTGTATACTGTACCGAAACTAATGTACAGACAGTCTGAATTTCCCCTTTCATTTTTTGTTTTTAACTGAACGCTCTGCTGAAATTGCTTCCTTTTATGTAACTTTCCAATATACTTAAAATTCAGGAAAAGGTTAAGATGCTGGAAACCTAAAATTAGGGTGTTTTTAGCGTCGTCCTGAAGGGAATACTTATTTATCAGTCCTATAACACCAAATGTTTAGGGCGATGAGGCTCGCCTTTAACCGCCTTTGCTTCTTCAGGTGCAAGGGCTGATAGCTTCTACCAACTTGAAACGGAAGAGTGAGTTGACGTTGGTTGAAGCAAGACTGTTAAATGATCCCTTATGGCGCTCAAAAATTATAGATTATGTAGTTAATCGACAGAACGAGGATGGCGGCTACGCTTTCTGTCAAGGTTCGCTTGAATCAAACGGTCAAGATACATACTACGGGTTGGCTATCCTAAGAGAGCTTAATGCAAGTTTTCCAAACCCTGAAAAAACGTCGAGATTCCTTGAGGAAAGTCGCTTAGATAACATTTACGCAATTTACTATATTACTAAGGCTCAATTGATTTTAGGCAAAGACATCAATGTGGATTTAAAAGAGCGTGTTGCCGCAGTTATCGAATCGAAAAAATATTTTGGTTCCACCGATTTCTTTTCAGAAGTCTCGTCAGAGTTCATGACAACCTTCATGGCTCTGGAACTTGCAGCCTTACTCAAAATAAACGCTAACACACGAGAAGTGGCTCGGTGGCTGCTTGGTTTCAGGAATGAAGATGGAGGTTTCGGCACTCGTGGCTACTCTAACATTAACTCGACTTACTTTGCAATTGCTTCTATGTCCTTGCTTAAGGAGAATCCCAAAAAACTAAATGAAACTCTAAGGTTTGTCAGGGCATGCGAAAAGCCTTACGGGGGCTTCACGGTTGTCCCGATCAATTTTAACCCGTACATGGAACACACGTACTATGGCTTGATGACACTTGATTTGCTGGGCGAAAAGAGCAAGTATCCTTCCCAAACTATAGATTGGGTTTTGAAATGTCAAAACAATAATGGTGGTTTTGCACGCTCAGACCTCGGCATTTCCACATTCGTCGATACGTACAGCGCCATCAAAATCTTGCACAAGCTGGGCAATTTTGAGGAGAGAAAAGGATGGGCGTAGACATCGCTTATCTACAAATCAAGAGGGCAATCGACAAGAATACCGCGTGCTTTGCAAAAATTTGGTATAGGAAATTGCTTTGCTGGGGACGAATGGGGTGAGGGGATGAATCTGCTGTGGAGAGCTATTATCAGAAATACGTTCTTAGAAGGGCTGAAACATCATGAAGACTTCGTAACGTTCGCCTTGTTTGGGGGGGTCATCAAGAAAGAAATTCAATACTTGAAGTCAGAAACAGTAGAATATAGTAAATAGTGCGGTGAACTCTATTTACCAGATATTTGAAATCAAGCTGAAACCAAAGGAAATCGACTTAGAAAATAATCTTGAAGAAGTGAAAAGGTTGAACTGGCGTTCGAATGAGCACTTTTTGGTAAAAGAAGACAACGGGTTGAGGTATATTCTAAACTTTTCAGACTTTACTCTTAAGTGCGTCATGGGCGATCTATTTCTTATTGACGAGAAAGAATGGCTACCTGATAATAATCCATCAAGAGAGGAGCTAGTCAATGAAGCAATAGCTTAGTTGGAAAAACTTCCTTTCAAACTTAAAGTCGCAGAAATCCTCCTACTTGTGAGACACATATGAAATAGCCCTCGGCTTAAACGGTTCATTCTTCCTCTGAGCGGTAAGTATTAATATTAATCACGGACTACTCTAAAAAACAGAAACGGCTATGGCATTAGCCGTGACTCCGAAGAGTCAAAACCGCACAAAATAACAGCAATGCTGACAATGCCTACATAGTCAAAAAAAATAAAGAATGTGGGCAAAAGATGGGTGCTGAATCGATCGCGAAAGAGGCAAGTTGGCTCAACAGAAACGTTCTCGCGATGGGTCTAACCAGCTTGTTTGGAGACGCAGGGCATGAAATGGTTACAGCGGTTCTGCCCTTCTTTCTTGCCGTGATAGGTGCTGGACCGGAGGCTTTGGGGTTTATTGAAGGCTTTTCCGATGCTACATCAAGTCTCGTAAAGTCTTTTTCGGGGTATCTGAGCGATAAAATTGGAAAGAGAAAACCAATAATTAGCATTGGTTATTTTTTTACGGGGGTATTTACGCCTCTTATTTCAACCGCTAACTCTTGGTTTCAAGTTCTTGGTCTTCGAGTCACGGCTTGGTTAGGAAGAGGTGCCAGAGGACCACCTCGAGATGCCTTATTATCTGATTCCGTCTCTTCAGAAAACAGGGGAAAGGCATTTGGTTTCCATAGGACAATGGACACGGTGGGTGCCATCATCGGACCTGCTTTAGCATTGTTTTTCCTAACTTTTCTAAATTACCACCAAATCATCATAATCTCTGTGATCCCAGGACTGATAGCCTTTTTCATCGTCTTTTTCTTTGTTCGTGAAGTCCGAAAGAAATCGCTGCCGGAGACTCCAGTTGTCTCTCCCCCTGGCGATGTTGTGGTTAAGGACAAGGGCTTTGTCAAATCAATCAGGGCACTTCCAAGGTCTTTTCGGCTCTTCCTTGTTGGCGTAGGCGTTTTTGGACTGGGTAACTTCGCAAACAGTCTGTTCACCTTAAGAGCACAACAGGTCTTAGCGCCAAGAGTAGGCGCCTTAGAGGCTTCAACTATTGCTGTGGGGTTGTACACGTTGCTGAATGTTGCTTATGCGGCTTCTTCATTTCCAATAGGCGCACTTAGCGATAGGATTGGGCCGAGAAGAATTCTTGCAGCTGGCTATTTCATTTCAGCCATAGCCTGCTTGGGAACGGCTTTTCTTACAGCCTACTTTCTATTCCTGATTCCGCTTTTCCTTTTAGCAGGATTTTTCTCAGCAATTACAGATACTCTGGAGGGAACCGCTGCAGCTGACCTGTTGCCATCAGAGTCTAGGGGAACTGGTTTTGGCGTATTGCAAACGGTTAATGGCGTTGGGGACTTTGCATCTAGCGCCGTAGTCGGAGTACTTTGGACTCTCATATCTCCATTAGTAGCTTTTGGCTATGCAGCCGCGCTTTCGGCGGCTGGGGGTATTATCCTTCTTTACCTAACTCGCGGAAATCACCCTTTGAAATAACAATAGGAAAAAGGTAAAGGATTGGAGGAAAAATGCGTCAAATCGAGAATAGGTGTGAAAAAGTGTGAATGTAGGAGGAGATAAAGAATAATCTCAGAGAGAGACATTGCAAAAGGCAAGGTACTTCTGAGTGCCTGTGCCATAATCGAGGGAAAAAACAATGAAGTTCTTTTGATGTATGAGGGTGATATGCCATATCACAAGCAGTGGGTTCTTCCTGGAGGTTATGTTAGACCTGATGAGGCGGTTGAACAGACAGTTATACGTGAAGTGGAGGAAGAAACAGGACTAAAGGTGGCATACACTAAACTCGTAGGTCTTTACGAGGATTTCTTGATTGAGAATGACGAACCCATAAATCACGTTATCGCTGCATATAAGGTTGAAGTTGTAGGGGGCAGAATTGTCTTTTCCAAGGAAGCTATGGCGTACAAATGGCTCACTCTCAAAGAAGTCTTTAGTGACGCTGAAGTTCCTGAAGTGTTTAAAGGAATCCTGCAGGCTTTCTGCAAAGAGCATAAACGGCGTTTTTCTCTTTCAAGGCGATCTTGACTTTGACATTTAAGTTTCATTTAGAGCCTGAACGATTCAAAACATATGGAGAACTTTCTGAATCAGAAAGAGCTGCGATAGAGCTTTACATAGCGCTGTTGCTGAATCAATTAGATGAAACTAAAAAAGGTTTGCACGGAAGAGTCTCTTGAGGATTATAGTTTCTAGGAAAGTGGCCTCGTCGCTGAGCAGTGACAAGTTTAGAGGCTTCAATTATTAGATCACGCCCCAGATGGATACGCTCTATTAGGGGGTTTGTTGAGTCAGTGTTTTCCAATGCGTTATTTGTCCGAAAAACCTTATCGTTACTTACATTAGGCTCAGCCGTCCGCAAACCCTTTCGCTCCGCCACATACGCCCTAAAGCGCTTTCAACCGAATCACGCCCCAACCCAAGCTCCTTACCAACCTCCTTCGATGACCGCGGCTTACCATCACTCAACCACCACGATCTTAGCCTGAGTCACCGCGGTATGAGTCGACTTCCATCCTCAAACACTCAATAGCTTAAAAACTTTAAAATATCTACCGTTCAAACGCAAAGTGAAACCTTGAAAAACGGCAGAAACAAATCTCAATCTATACGCCTCAATAGCAAAAAATTGCCCAAAACAAGCGCTTTCAGGGGTTTTATGTGGTCGGGAGAGCAGGATTTGAACCTGCGACAGCTCGGTATCTGTGGCCTGTGCAGGCTAGAATGAAGCCCACCGTAGGTAGACCTCTACAGCTTCTCCACCAGCTAAGCCTGTTAGCCGGTTCGAGAGCTCTGCCAGGCTGAGCTACCTCCCGTCAGAGTCTTAAAGGTAGTGTAAGAGAATTTATGTTTTACGGGGGTGGTTTGTTGGTTCTTAATATGCCACTTTTCTGCTTTGGGTTTGTTTTTAGTTTTGTTAAAGGTTAGTTGGTTTTTCGCGGGCAGATGTGTCCCACGTAACCTAACACTTAGCTTCACAGTGGAGCAGTACGCTCCTCTATGCTAAGCTCTCTCTGGCGTGGGAAGTGCGCCCGCGCCCACCGTGTCCCATGTTTGGGTAAACCCGTGCATCACAAGCAGGGCAAGCTTTGTGGATCTTGCCTCTTCCGCTGGGTCCGTCGGCATGGATTTAGCCGGTGGGATATAAACATAAAGTAGGCAAGGCAGTTAAGTATTTTCATGCCTTTTAGAGTTAGGTGCCATAGGTGTTGCATATTTAGAAAAATTTGTGACGTAATCCTTTGAGTGGTGTATAATTCTGTATAATTCTTCAATGTGTATAGTGGTTTTGGCTTTTGTATTCTGAGCAGTAATCTCAGAGTGAGCCTATGGGGGAGTCAACGCTGAATTTCTTGTTTTTCTCTGAATTAATTATTTCGTTTAGGGTCAACAATTTGCATCGCCAATTTCTTTGCCAAATTATTTTGGCGTAGAAGGGGCCGAGGCTGGGATTTGAACCCAGGCAAAAGGCTCCACAGGCCTCTAGGCTGCCAGACTACCTCACCTCGGCCACTTTTTGGAAGTCTTCGGAAACTGGCGACATCAGGTTTTGTTATCATTTGCGTTTCCTCAGGAATATTAACGTATCTTTTTGGCAGACGTATTCGAAGCCTACCTCGAGCAGTTCTTTGACTTCTTCAGGTTTCTCTGCGATTCTTACGGTGAATTGGTCGTTGGCGCCAGCTTCAAAGAGTGTGTGTTCGATGTTTATGTATATCTCGGTTGATTTTAGCGATTTATTTCCAAGGGAGTGTTGTACGTAGTATGGGTCTTTGGTTTGATGATAGAGCATGGTGGCTTTCCAGTGTCTGAGCGTGTGGAAAGTTATTCTTAGCAGCCGTGGGTTTTGTAATGTTTGTGCTAGTCGTCTGCGGGTTTTTATGAAGGTTGTTTTCATCGATTTAAGAGAGCCTGTAAAGATTTGAGTGCTAGTTTTCGGCGATGCATATAGCGTTTCTTTCCGTCTTGGTGTAAGTTTTGGCTGGCAGTAGTGGTTCACTTTGTTTTTGGCTTGGGCGGCTGCGGTTGAGAGGAGAAGCGGCGGTGGGAGGCATTGTTCTTCTTCCCTGTTGCCCAGGAAAAAAGGCGTTGGGTTGTAGTAATTTATCAGGGTGTTTGATGGCTCTGGCTAATCCTGATTTGGTTTCCGCGGTTAAGTTGGGTATGTTGGAGTGGCATGTTTTTTGTTGGGTAGAAGAAAAATTGGTGTTTTTCCGAAAAAAGGGCGGTTTTTTCTTCTTTTGGGGCGTGTTTTTTGCGTGGTGGGGTTTAGGAGGGTTTTTTGCTTGTTGTTTTTGGAATTGAAAGAACAGTAGCGCTGCAGATTTTTTAATTGTTGTTCTG
>Ga0136652_1000128_pt1 | contig 42467 bp, 25 predicted proteins | sample ConPoolayeEmetaG_FD_94864 | JGI IMG/M metagenome (GOLD analysis project Ga0136652, IMG submission 94864) | Hot spring microbial mat communities from California, USA to study Microbial Dark Matter (Phase II) - Cone Pool mat layer E metaG... ...
GCATAGACTTCCTTGGCGTTCTCAATCCCCGGGACAAGAACGCGGGCCGCCAGCCCGGGGAAAAAGAAGATGGGGGGCATAATGAACATCAGGAAGGCGATCCACCAGATCATTTTCCGGACTTCCCTCTCGCTTTTCAACGTGTTGTATTTCTGGACCAGAGCCCAGCTGGCATTGTAAGTCAGGATGGTAATGATGAAAACTGTAAAGAGGAGGTAACTCCAGCCGTAGGGTTCCGGCGCGGGATGGAGAAATCCGGCCGGCAACTGGCGGAAAAAATCACCGAAATTTCCGATCTGGCCGAGGGTGATGATAAAGAGCGTCACCACCGCCACGGCGAGAATCGAAACATTGACGAAATCGGTCACCATGACGGTCATCTGTCCTCCGAGAAAGGAGTAGAGAATCATGATGACCCCGATGATCGCCATGAACGGGACGATCCCGAGACCGAGGCCCCGCAGGGCGACGGCAAAAATGATCGAAGTCGAGAGAATTTTTAAAGAATTGTCGAACATTCGTAAGGGCAGCCCCGTCCAGACAAAAACCTGATGAACGGTCGGGCTGTAGCGGCGCTCCATGAAACCGAGCGGCGTCACCACTCTCGACCTGCGCCAGAGATGGGCGGTGAAATAGCCGCCGAGCAGGATGCAAAGGGGCGAGATCCACATGATGATGATGGCGACGATGCCGTATTTGTAGGCGATCTCGTTATAGATGACGAAAAGCAGGGCACTGAACGAAGCTTTATAGAACGATGTCCCGGCCAGCCACCAGGGCATGATGCTTCCGGCGGCGAAATAATCCTTGGCTTTTTGAATATACTGGGCAAAGGTCAGACCCACCCCGACGATGACCGCAAAATAAGCTAAGATGACGAGATAATCGGGAAGGGCGATACTCTGAACGGATTCCATCAGTCGCCTCCTTTTCGTGGATTTCGGAGAAATCGAAGCCGCGCAGCGAACCGAACCAACCGCAGGATCATCGGCTCTCTAACAATACAAAATTTCGCCCTCCCATGACAAGTGCCGTTTTTGCGATGCCGATTCTTTAACCTTGACCGACCCGAATTCCGAGCCTGCCTTGTCTTTTTGACCCCAGGGACAAAATTCGTTACCATAACTGCGGAGGAGAGTTGGCGATGAAAATAAGGAGACGAGAATTCATCGAAAAATCCGGCTTGGCGATCGCTGCCCTCGGCGCCTCGAGCGCCTTTGCCGGGCTCCTTCCAAAACAGGAGGAAGCCACGCCCGACATTTCTATCGCCCGCAATGATTCCCTGCCCCGACTCCTTGAGCGCGCTCTCTCCCCCTGGAACGGAATGAAAAATTTCGTCCACCGAGGGGACAAAGTCGTCATCCTCCCGAACCCTCAAGGGAATCGCCCCGGAGTCAGCACCAGTGCCGCCCTCGTCGGGCATGCCGTTCGGCTTTGCCTCGAGGCCGGTGCGGCGGAAGTGACGGTGGCGTCGATCCACAGCCCCGGTCGCTGGTTCGGGACCGGCGTTGTTCAAGCCGTTGAAGAGAACGGCGGAAAAATGCACTATCCCCAGTCAGGAAAGGATTGGATGGAGATCCGGCTGACCGCCGGCATCCGGCTCAAGAAGGCGACGATCATCCGGAAGTCCAAAGAAAACGACGTTTTTATTAACATGCCGATCGTCAAACAGCACGATAGCACAAGGATGACCGCCGGACTGAAAAACCTTATGGGGTTCAACCTGGACAACCAGTCTTTCCACCAGGGAGAAGAGTACATCCACCAGGCGATCGCCGACCTGGCCACGCTATTTTCTCCCCGACTGATTATCATCGACGCCTTCACGATTCTGACCGAGAACGGCCCGTTCGGTCCCGGACGGACGATCTCGCCGCAATCCGTCGTCGTCGGAACCGACATCGTTGCGCTGGACGCCTACTCCTGCCGCTTTCTCGGCCTCGACCCGGATGAAGTCGGACACATCGGCCGGGCTCATCAATTGGGCCTGGGGAGAAAAGATGTTTCCGCTCTGAGAATCGTCGAAGCCCGCGGCTGATGGAGCCGACTAGCCGCTTGACCGAGACTCTTTTCTGGATTAGAGTGGGATCGGCGATTGAGTTTATCACCGAAATGAAAAAACGGCGGGTTCGAGTTTTCCTACTCCTTTTCTTGCTGATCGCTCTTCCGCTTGTCTCTGCCGTCAAACAGGTCCGGGTCATCGTCGACCGGGCGATCATCTACATCGAGCCCAGCCGCACGAGCAGCCGGATCGAGATCGTCGAAAAAGGGACTCTCCTCGCCCTGTACCAACAGAGAAAAATCAAGGACGCCTGGTACTACGTCACCTTCAACTCCCCGCGGCTCGGCGCGCGGATCTCCGGATTCATTCACGAATCCTCGGTCGAGCCGGTCGAAGAACGACCGGCCGTCTTGCCCAAGGTTGAAGAAAAACCGCCGGAGGAAAAAGCCAAGATTCTCACCCCTCAAGAAAAGCCCGCCGTCCAGCCGAAAGCGCCAGAAAAGCCGCTCCTGCCTCCTGAATCCGAGGCAGAAATCAAATCCGAAGCGAAACCTGAGCCCGAGATTCCCGCCAAACCGACAGTGGCCCTGATCCCAACGTCTTTGCCCCAGGCAAGGAACATCCTGTTTCCGCGCCGCAAGCAGATCCTCAACGAGCTTTCCTGGAAAGCTTCCGAATCGTCCAGGCCTGCCGCCGAGCCGAAATCTCCTGAGGTCGAGAAAAAGGCTGTCCCCGCCCGCATCATCGAAAAGCCCTCTCTTAAGCCTACCGAGCCACCTCCTGCAAAAAAAGAAAAGGTGACCGGGATCTCGCCGCCGCCGAAGAAAGACCTCCCGATTGAAGAAAAGGCCGTCGAACCGCCGGCCGAAAAAGAGGAAAAGAAAATCGAGCCGGCTCCGCCTCCCCCGTCTCCTGTCCGGCCGGCTCGGGTTAAAACTCTCCCGACAGAGGTTTCAGCCCGCAAGCCGGACTTCCTGTCCTTCGGTTTGGGTTTCGGGACGTCTTTTGGCGGGGCGGGTGCTTCTCTCGAAATACGGACGAAATCAGGGTTGGCGGTCCACGGCGGGTTCGGCCTTTATCCCACCTCCTTGATCTATTCCGAAACAGAATGGGTGAAAAATCGAACCCTGTTCAGCTTCGGAATCAAGTATTACCTTCCTCTGAGATCGAATCTTTTTTCCCCTTATCTGGATTTTCAGTATGGCGGATTGAGAATTGAAGCCGCCCAAATCGTCATCGGAATTTGGGAATACGCCTATGTTTTTCATCAGGAACAGAAAGCCCTCTTCGGGCCTTCCCTGCTCGCCGGGACAAAGATCCGGCTGGGTCGGATCGGAATCAACGGCGGCCTGGGCCTTTCCTACTCCCTGACCGATTGGGATTTTCTGGAAAAACGGGTCGCCCTCTCTTTTGATGCCGGCGTTTTCTTCCATTTTTAGCCCTTCTAAAAGTCCTTTCGCTTTCCGCGCTTGATCGAGGAAAGAGATCTGATCGGCGATTTAAGCGAGATCTGGCTTTTCGACTTCGTTCCGAATGAATTTGAATCCTTTGCCCATCTTATGTTATAAGCAAAATCTCGGTTCTCAAAGGACAAGCCGATGATCCGTCAAACCTTGAGCATTCCCTTTCGCCGTGCCCTCGGATCAGCCTTGATCTTTTTCTTTTTTCATCCGGTCTTCTCCGGTCCGGGGACTGCCGATCAGACTCGGACGGCTGTCCAGGAAAAGCGAGAGACAACAGTCCGCAATCTGACCAAAGAAATGGTCCGCTACACCATCCGACGCCTTCAATCCGATGTGCAACCCATCGCCCGTTTTCTCAAGCCCGAGGGGCTCGATCGCTGGCCCTGTTCCGGGGAAATGGACATCGAATTCAGCCGCGGCGAGGAGACGATCAGCTATCGTCTGGAATGCGGCTTATCCTACACGTTTCGCTACGATGAGAGAGATCGGCTGGAACTCTACAGCGGGTCCCACGGACTGTTCGGCGTGGTCGATCTGGCTCCTTTTGTGCCCACGCCGATGGTCGTCGTCGAAAAAATGCTCGAACTCGGCGAGGTAGATGCCAACGACATTCTCTATGATCTTGGTTGCGGCGACGGCCGGATCGTCATCACGGCAGCGAGAAGGTTCGGCACCCGGGGGGTGGGCATCGACATCGATCCGGAGCGAATCGCAGAATCGAGAAAAGCTGCCCGCGAGGCCGGGGTCGAGCCGCTCGTCGAATTCCGCGAACAGGATGTCCTCAGAGCTGAGTTTTCAGCCGCGACGGTGGTGACGCTCTATCTTCTTCCCGAATCCAACGCTCTCCTGCGGCCTCTCCTTGAAGCTCAGCTCAAACCGGGCACCCTGGTCGTCTCCCACAATTATTCCATTTCTGGTTGGGAGAGCAAGGAAACCCATTATGTGACTCTTCAGAACGGCGCCGGACAGGAGCATACGATTTACGTTTACAAGCGCTGACCATAGAAAAGCGGACTCCGGTGTCTGGAAGATGTCATCAAGAAAAGTTAGACCAAGGAAACCATCCTGAAGACTGGCGAGATTGACCGAGGAGGAAGGCAAAAAATGAGACGATTTGTTTGGCGCAAGGCCATGATGTTCATTTTTCTTTTGACGGCTTACTCGGGCGCTCAGGAAACACCGCCCGGCAAGAACCCTATCCGGGTAGGGATCATTCGCTGCGACACCCACGGGATGTACTTCGGACCCCTCCTGAGTCGGCACGATCCCTGGAAACTCCGCGATCCGCTGAAGTTCACCCCGGGACCGCAGCGTTATACCTGGCAGAGCGGGGCTTCCCATTTCGCCTTTTACGGTCACTACTATCAGCAGGATAAAATGACCGTTCCCTTCGTGGAGGGTTTCGAGGTCGTCAAGGTCTGGGACGAGTTCCCTGACGCCGCCGAGTGCGCGGCGAATGTTTTCATCAACAAACCTCAGGTGGCGAAGACCTTCGAAGAGGTCTCGGACGGGGTCGACCTGGTCATTGTCGCCGATTCGAACTTCGACGGCTCCGACCACCTCAAGCTGGCCTCGCCAGGGCTGGCCAAAGGGGTCCCCACTTTCGTGGATAAGCCTTTGGCTTCAAACTACGCGGAAGCGAAGGCCATGGTCGAGCTCGCTCTGCGGCATCGCACTCCGCTCCTCAGTCTGTCGATGCTTCGAGTCCTGCCTGAAGCCGAATTCTTCCGCCACCGCTTTCCCGAAATCGCGCCCGTCCAATTCGGCGTCATCAGGGGCGGCTGGAAGACTTTGGCGGCTCAGATTCACTCTCTGAGCCTGGCCCAGCTGCTTTTCGGCCCGGGAGTCGAGGAAGTGGAATGCATGGGCGCATCGCCGCTGGCCACCATTCACTTGAGCTACGGCCAGCGGCCCGATCGGCCCGAGGACGGGGTGATGGTCCTTTGCATCTCCGGAAAATCGTCGATCCGGTCCCAGTATTATGCCTCCGCTTACAGCGAAAACGGGGCTATCCATTCCAATCCACTGAATTACTTCACCTACCCCTACGGGGCCGTCGAAATTATCAAAAAAATGAAAGAGATGGTTTGGACCGGCAAACCTCCGGTACCCTATGAGGAGATGCTCGAACTGATCGCCATCGTCGATGCCGCTCGGCTCTCGCAAAAAGAAAAACGGCCCGTCCGGCTCGAGGAAATCACCGCCCAATGAAAGGGACGTCTGCCATGTGGCCTCTCATTTTCTTGTTGTGCCTCGGCCTTCTTGTTGGGTTGGCCTACTCAGCGATGAGGTCGGAGGAGGAGCCCAGCCATATCGAGCCTTTTATTTATGAACAGAGTTTTTCTACCGGAGAACTCGTGGGCTGGGCTTCCTATCCGCCAAATCAGGATACGGCCTACGACCCTTATGTTTATCCAGGGAAAATCCGCCCCGACGATCCGGGGATTTGCCTGGTCGTTCGAGCGGAGCCTCCTTGGAACGAGGACCAGCTCCTGGGCGCCGTGAAGATCATGGATTTCATTCTCGATCGAAGTTTCCGACTCGGCTTCCGGTTCTATCTCAAGACGGTGGACCGCTCGACGGAACTTGCCGTTCACTTCCCCCTGGCCGACGGAAGACGTCTGATCTACCGACTGCCGGAGCCGCCGCAGAACCGCTGGGCGGAGATCGATCTTTCCTGGAAAGACCTTCTGGCCGCCGGACTCGTGTCCGAGAAAGAAAACAAGCTGCGAGTGACAGCCCTGGCGCTCACCGCCCGGATTTCTCGTGCCGACCCGTCGGTTCCGATTCATCTGGGTCTCGACGACATTCGCCTCTGCGGCATCCGGGAAAAGTCGTTTAATTTTTTTGAACCGGAAGTGACCGTCCTCGACGAGTGGAAAGAGCGCATTCCCCGCCGCCACTATCGGCAGGGAGAGATCTTTCGCCTGAGCGGAGATTTCGGCTTCCTTCCGGACGAGGTTCGATTGGTCATTTCCGAGTTTATCGATCGAAATAATATTATTTTAGACGCCCGCCTCGATCAGGCGAAAAATAAGCTTTGGGAATCCGGGAAGATTCTGATTTCTCCGGACCGTTTTCCCCTCGGTCTTTATCGCGGGACGATCACCGCCCGAAAAAAAGCCGCTGTTGTGTCGCGAACCGAATTCACTCTTTTCGTCGTCTCCGAATCGAAAAAGCCCGCTCATCCCCGTCTCTTTTTCGGCCCGGGAGAACTTCGCCGCTTTCAAGAACGCCTGAATTCGGACCGTTTCCGGCCGGTCCTCGAACGTTTTCTCTCTCGGGCCAGATCCTACCGGGAAGAGCTCGAGCCGGCAAAGCTTGTTTTCGATATCGACCAGTTTCCCGAACAAGACTGGATCGCCAGCCTTCCCGCCTGGTACAAAGACCGGTTTATGGCGTTCCGCGAAGCTCTTTTCACCAATGCCGTCGCCCTCCTCAGCGGCCGCGATGATGAAGCCGGTCCGTTTGCCAGAGCGCTTCTTCTTCAGCTTTCTTCCTGGCCTCAATGGAATCATCCCTGGATGGAGCGACGCGGTTTTCACACCTATTACCCCCTGGGCGAGTTCGCCGAAGCTTTTGCCGTGGCCTATGATGCCGTCTTTGACCAACTCTCCGAGGAAGAGCGGAAATTGGCCCGTCGAGGACTGATGAGGAATTACATCAAGCCCGCCTACCGCACCTACGTCGAACAAAACCAGGTGACGAGCAATTCCTCGAATTGGATCAGCCACATTGCCGGCGGAGCTCTTCTCGGATTGATGGCCATCGCCTGGGACGACGCCGAACTCGGCGACCTCGAACCCTGGCTGACGGGTTTTATCCTGAAAGAACATCGATATATCACGACGGTTTTCGGCCGGGACGGCTCATACGGGGAAGGCTTCCGCTATTACAACTTCGCCATGAAATCCTTCGCCAAAACCATTCCCACCCTAAAGAGAATTTTCGGGCTCGACCTCTCCGCCCCGTTTTTCGGCTCGCACCAAGAAACGCTTTGGTCCTCCATCGTCGAGAAGAATCTCTCATTTGGGTTCGGGGACACGGAAAGTTATCTTAAGCAGGAGGCCCAAGCGTGGTGGATCGGCGGGGAGAGCGGCCCGATGAACAACTGGGCTTGGCTTCTCGAACTTTCGCGCGATCCTTCCCTCGCCTGGCTCTACGGCCAACTCAAGGAATTCGACACCCTGCAAGAGGTCCTTCATGAAACCTCCGACATCCGGCCCGAACGGCCCGAAAGCCTCGGCACGGTCCGGTTCTTTCCCGATGTCGGGACGGCCGTCTTCCGTTCCGGTTGGACTCCGGAGGACTTCCTTTTCGTTTTTCGCAGCGGGCCTTTTTTCAACCATCAACATCTGGATCAGGGCTCTTTTGCCTTCGTCGATCATGGAGAGGTTTTTCTTGAAGAACGTTATGACGGCGAGCATCACTACTACGACGACCCGGTCTACCGCAGTCATGCCATTCAGCCGATCAGCCACAACACGATTCTCCTCAACCGCAACCCGCAGAGTCAGAAAGTCGGCGACCCGAAAGGGTTTGCCCCCGGGATGAATGACCAGGCCCGGCTTCTTCACTGGCTTGACGCGCCGGATCTGGCGTTCGTCGCCGGAAGCCTGGAAAAGGTTTATGTCGACGAAGTCCGCCAACTCAAACGGAATGTCGTTTTTCTTAAACCGCGGTCGATCCTTCTCATCGACGAGATCGTTCCGGCCCGAGCTCCGATCGAGGTCAACCGTCTCTTCCATACCCGTTGGAAAAAAGATATCTGCCCAGGAGACTGGGAGAGCCGGATTACGAAGGGCTCGAAAGTTCTGCGCCTTGTTCATCTGGCCCCGGAAACAGCCGTCAAAGAAATCCTCCGTGAGCCGCATTTTCTTTATCAATACGCCGCTCGTCCCCTGATCGAAAGAGGTTATCTTCAGATCTCGGACCGAACGGAAAAAGAGAAACTCATTTTCGCCGACCTGCTCAGCGCTGCTCCTGAAGGAAGCCCTTCGCCATATGAGATCGAGAAGCACAAAGAGTCCGTTTCGATCCGCCGAAAAATGGGAGAACGAACCCAAACGGTCGTTTTGAATCTCGGCTCGTCCATTTCGCTCGGCGATTGGTCGAGCGATGCGCTGATTCTCGCTTCGAGCTCACGGGGGGAAATTTTCCTGGCCAGAGGAACGACTCTTTCCCTGGAAGGCGGAATCAAACTCCATTCGGACAGGCCTTTTTATGGTCTCCTCCGCCGGGACAATGATCTCCTTGAACTCGAAGCGAATCAGGAAGAAAAAACGACTGTTTCTCTCTTTGGCCTCGTCGCACCGCGGCGGATCGTCGTCAACGGCCGGCCGTTCAAGGATTTCCGCTTTGATTCTTCCCTGTCTTTACTGCAGATATCTCTCCCCCCGGGGTCAAGTCGGATTCTCGTCTTCGGTCGATAAAGGAGATTTTCCCAAAAGGCCTATGCTTGCGGCGCGGCTGGGCCCATCGTTATAATGAGAATGCTCTATGGAAAGGAGAGCGTGATGAGGAAAAACAAACGGTTCTCTTTTATTCCCGTCTTGGCCGTTCTTCTGATGGCGACAGGATGCCGGAGCCAGCGTCCGGATCTTGTCTATCCGAACACTCCCAAGGTTGATGTCGTCGACGATTATTTCGGAACAAAGGTCGCCGACCCCTACCGCTGGTTGGAAGACGACAAAGCGGAAAACGTCAGGCAGTGGGTTGAAGCGCAGAACAAATTGACCTTCGGCTATCTCGCGGCCATCCCTTTTCGGGAAAAAATCCGCCAGCGCCTGACCGAGCTCTACAATTATCCCCGCTATTCTTCGCCCGTCCGGGTCGGCGAATATTATTTTTTCTCTAAAAATGACGGCCTGCAAAACCAAAGCGTCATCTATTTCCAAAAAGGCCTCGACGGCGAGGCGACGGTTTTCCTCGACCCGAACACCCTCTCCCCGGATGGGACGACCCGGGCCTACCTCAGCGGCTTCTCCAATGATGACCGTTATGCTTGTTATTCCATCTCGGAAGGAGGTTCCGACTGGACTGAAATCCGGGTCATGGAGATCGAAACCAAAAAAGAGCTCGGCGATCGGATCCAATGGACAAAATTTGGCGGCGCTGCCTGGCAAGGAGACGGATTCTACTACAGCGGTTTCGACAAGCCCGAAGCCGGGCGCGAGCTCACGGCCGCTAATGAGAACCAAAAGATTTTCTACCATCGTCTCGGCACACCCCAAACCGAAGATCGTCTGATCTACGCCGACCCGGAGCATCCTCGGCGCTATCACCGCGTCGAGGTCACCAAAGACGAACGCTTTTTGCTCTTGAGCGTCTCTGAAGGGACTCACGGCAACGAGCTCTATTGGAAAGACCTCCAAGCTCCTCAAGCCGATTTCATACCGCTCGTTCGGGGGTTCGAGCACAACACGGATGTCATCGACAACCTCGAAGACAAGTTCCTGGTGGTCACAGATATCGATGCGCCGAACAAGAAAATTATGCTCGTCGATCCGCGCCGCCCGGCTCGGGAGGACTGGCAGCTCATTGTTCCGGAAAGGCAGGAAACCCTGACCCATGCCGCGGTCATCGGCGGAAAGCTGTTCGTCGGCTATCTCAAGGACGCCACGACGAGAATTTTCCAGCATGACCTGGCCGGGAACCTGGAGAAAGAAATCCCGCTTCCCGAGCTTGGAAGCGCAAGCTTCGGAGGGAAAAGAGATGATCCGATCATGTTCTATACGTTCACGACCTTCACCCGCCCGCCGGAAATCTATCGGTACGACATCGCCTCAGGAAGATCGGAAGTTTTTCGGCGTTCCGAGGTGAATTTTAACCCCGATGATTTCGAGACCCGCCAGGTTTTTTATCCGAGCAAAGACGGAACGAAAATCCCGCTGTTCATCGTCGCCAAAAAGGGGTTCAAGCGGAATGGAAAGAATCCGGCGTACCTCTACGCCTACGGCGGCTTCAATGCCAGTACGCTGCCCGTGTTTAACGTGGCCAACATCGTTCTTCTGGAAAACGGAGGAATCTACGCTTCCGCCAATATCAGAGGCGGAGGGGAATACGGCGAGGCCTGGCATCGAGCCGGGATGCTGGATAAGAAACAGAATGTCTTCGATGATTTCATCGCCGCCGCCGAGTATCTTATCCGGGAAAAGTACACTTCGAGAGACCGGCTGGCCATCGCCGGCGCCTCCAACGGCGGGCTCCTTGTCGGAGCCTGCATGACCCAGCGGCCCGATCTGTTCAAAGTCGCCTTTCCGGCGGTCGGAGTCATGGACATGCTGCGCTTTCACAAATTCACCGTCGGCTGGGGATGGACGGTCGAATACGGTTCGAGCGATCATCCCGAGCAATTCAAATACCTGTACGCCTATTCCCCTCTCCATAACATTAAGGAGGGGGTGAATTATCCGGCGACTCTGGTGACCACAGCCGACCACGACGACCGGGTCGTGCCGGCTCATTCCTACAAATTCATCGCCACCCTGCAGGAAAAGCACCGCGGCCGGAATCCGGTCCTCATCCGTATCGATACGAGATCCGGACACGGAGCAAGCAGCACGACCAAGGCGATCGACCAACTGGCGGACCGATGGGCGTTTTTCTTTTATCATGTCGGCCGACAGGTCCGATAACTCGGGCTTCTCATCTCCCGGAGTCCCGCGAGTCCGCTTCCTGTCGAAAGCGAGCAACTTATCGATTAGCGAGAACGAGAAACGTGCTTCCTGAGCGTTGGAGAAACAAATGAAGCTTCGATCCTGCCTGACGATTCCTTCCTGCCTCTTGATCCTGACGGGAATCCTTCCGGCCCAAAACGCCGACTCGCCGCTTGAACGATTTGTCTCTTTCTTCGATTTCGAGGCTGGTTCGGTCGGATCGTGGTCCTCCTATCCGCCGGCCCAGGACACCGCCTACGACCCGAGCATCTGGGTAAAGGAAATGCCTGGTCGCCACGGCCGGTGTCTTGTCCGCGAAATACTGCCCAACCGTCCGATCCGCTACACCTTTGGGATGCGGAAAAAGCTGGCCGTTCTTGTTGACGCCGAAACCGTCATTTCCTTCTTTTATGCGGTCAAGAATTACGGCCCGACGGAGGGATTGATCGTCAAGCTCGCTTTTAGCGACGGAACCAGCCGGGAGACAAGACTCCCGCAAGGAATGAATATGGAGTGGCGACAGGCGGAAATCCGACTGGCGGAACTTCTGGGCGAAAAGGCAATGGCCGGACTCGAGGCCGTCGCCGTCATGGCGGTCTGCCCCAAGGCCGACCCAGAGAGCCCTCTCAAGCTGGCGATCGATGATTTCAAGATTACAGGTTGGCGGAGGAAAGAATTCGTCTTCCTGGAGCCGGCGACCCACAGGCTGGAGGAGTTCGGCGTTTCTGTGGCCGGCGTCCATTTTGACGAGGCGGCCGACCTCCGGCTTCGCGGCGCCTTCCCCGGAGCTGTGGACCGGGCCGAAATCAGCGTCGACAGCGTCATGAGGCCGGGCCGGATGAGACGGTTCCCCCTGCGAAAAACAGCCGGCCTGTCTTTTGAGGCCGTGATTTCCTGCCGCCATCTCGGTCCCGGGCTCTGGCGGGCGGAAATCAAAGGTCTGCGGAGAGGAAGAGAATTCTCGGCAGGAACTCTCGTCTTCCTCGTCCGCTCAAAGGAGGCTCCGGACGATCATCCTTTTCTTCTCCTGACCGAGAAAGACAAGCCGAGGCTCCGACAGCTCGTTCTCCAGGGCCGCAGCCGAGAGATCTGGGAAAAGCTTCAAGATTCGGCCCGGGCCTTTCGCCAAAAATTCGACCCTGAATCCTTCCACTACAACTTGGACGCCTATGACGAAATATTCTGGCTTCCGACTTACGGCGGTTATTCCAATACGATCCGGACCTTGTCGTCTTTCGCTCGAAACAACGCCTTCGTTTATGCGCTCGGCGGAGAAAAAGAAGCGGGAGAAGCCGCCCGACGAGCTCTGCTCAAAATGGCCGCCTGGCCGTCTTTCGTCCATCCGCACATTCTGAATCAGGGGCAATTCACTTATTGGCCCGTCGGGCTGGTTCTGATCGACCTCGCCCTGGCTTATGATATGATTTACGATCTCCTTGGCCCGTCCGAAAGACAGACGATCGCTTCCGCCCTCTACAAAAAAGGAATCACCGAGGTTTATAAAGAGTATGTCCGGGACAACCGGGTCTCCTCCAACACCTCAAACTGGATCAGTCATGTCGCAGGAGGCGGAATTCTCTCCGCCCTGGCCGTATCACGCGAATATCCGGACAGAGAGCTCGAACCCTATCTCACCGGCATGATTCTGAAAACTGCCGACTTCGTCGCCGCAACCTTCGATCGCGACGGCCATTACGGCGAAGGTTACGGCTATCACAATTTCACCATGCAAACCCTGTCTGAAATCATGCCCGTCCTGGAGACTCATTTCGGCATCGTCTTCCCCGAAAAGGTCTTCCATTCGTTCCTCTATCTGCCTTATCAGATGAATGCGCCGGCCGGAGAAATCTACGATTTCGGCGACACATCGCCCAAGCTCTCCTCAATGAGCAACTTTGCTTATCTTCTGAAAAAAACCCAGGATCCTCTCCTCCGCTGGCTCTACAGTCTGGCTCCGGGCGACCGAGACGTCGACCTCCTCTTCGACGATGAAAGGACCTCGTCTGAGCCACCTTTATCCCGCTTGCCGCTCGTCAAGTTGTTCCGCGATACGGGCACGGTCGTCTTTCGTTCCGGATTCGGTTGGGACGATTTTCTTTTCGTCTTTCGGGCCGGGCCCTTTTATAACCATCAACATTTTGACCAGGGCACATTCTTTCTCCGGGATAAGGGACAGGACTTCCTTGTCGAGGGCGGAAGAACGGATTATTACAACGACCCCTGGTATCAATCATTTTTCATCCAGCCGGGCGGTCACAATTGCCTGCTACCCGACGGCGATCCAGAATCCCAAACCGTAGGTGACCTGAAGTTCGATGTCCCGGCCTGGCAGAATTACGCTCGAATCACCGATTTCCTCGAATTCCAGGACGGCGCAATCCTTTCGGCCGAACTTGCCCCCATCTACCGGCAAAAATTTCAATCCTTAAGGCGAAATATTCTTTATTTTGCGCCTCGGACGATCATCCTCTTCGATCTGGCCGAAGGAAGCAGGGATGTCGACGCTCTCCATCTCCGTTTTCATCCTCCGAGGAAAAAGGACATTCAGTCGAGCCCGCCGATGTCGGAAATCCACCGCGGGGGGCGGACGCTATGGATCAAGAGCCTTTTTCCCGAGAGCATCCGTTCCGAGGTCAAGAAAAGACCGTTGAGCTTGAGCGAATTCGGAGCGGAAAATCCGATCACCATGTCAGCCCGCGGCTTCCTCGAGCTGGCGGCCGACATCGACCACGGCGGCTGCAGGATCATCAACGTTTTAAGTTCAGACGAGGAGACCGTGCGCCGCACTCGGCTGGAGAAAAAAACCGGCTTTTTTGATTTGATGGTCGGAAGCGGCCGCTTTTTGATCAACCAGGTCCCCGGCTCTGGCTATGAAATCGAGGGAATCGGCACGGATTCTTTGGCCTTTTGCCGCCGCGATGACGGTTTTATCGCCTTTCGCGCTTCGGAAGTGAGCGAAGATTCGAGGACCCTGTTCAAGGCCGGCATTCCCGTCAGCCTTCGCCTGGAAAAAGAAAAGCGGTCTGTTTCCCTCCATCTTTGGGCCGCGAATCCCACCCGGATTCAACTTTTAAGCTCCGCGAGGCCGAAGAGCGTAAGACTCGACGGCCGTCCGATCAAGACATGGGAGTACGCCGCCCCGTTTGTCGCCCTCGAAATTCCCGCTGAACGATCATGGATTCAGGTCGAATATTGATTCCCGGCTTGAAACTCCATAAAATGTCGGCCAAGGCCGAAAATTTGGAAAGAAAAATCGAATTTCATCGGCCGGACGATAAAGCCGCGGTCAGTTCAAAAAACGACTTCGGCAAGACGGCAAGCGAAAGAGCGTAAGAATGAAGCAGCGAGGGAATAGAACCGGAACAAATTCCATCAGGCTCGCCCTCTTCTTCCTGATCGTCGCCATTTTGTCCCTGGCGGCGCTGACCGCGATTTTCATCGACACCTATTTTTTGGGCAGCCTGCGGACGGTCGGGATCAAAAACGATCCCCGCTGGCGGGTGTTCGATTTTCACAGCCGCCAGGCTTCCGAGAGCGAAATTTACAACCCGGCCGAGATCCCTTCGATAAAGAAAGTCGAAGGCATCGGGAAGCGTCGGCTGAGGTTCATCTTCCACCCGCCGTATGACAAGTCGGGTTGGAAAATCCTCGATGCCCGCAACGGACAGGTCATCCACCATGGGCCTCAGGCTGAAATTCTTTTTCCGGATTTTCCCGACCGTCGGATCTTCCGCCTGATCCCGGAGAACATGACTTCCACCAAGGATATTGTCCTGGAGATCGATTTCTATCCCGGAGAAAAATATCGGGAGAAAAATCTCTCCTGGAAGGACAACTACTGGCTGGTGAATTCCTCCATTCCCTTGACTCCAAAAAGGCCTTTTTCGACCGCCGAATGGGTCGGGTTAAAGGAGAATGATCCCGAGCTTGAGGAAGCGAAGCGGATTCTCGGCCCGAGAATCGATCCTTCGGCGCCGGCCTTGGCGAGGTCCGAGCAGGTTTTCCTCTTCGTCATGGAAGCTCTGGCAGGTTCAGGAGGGACACCGGACGACCGTCTCCAGGCGGCCTCGCCGCTCGAAACATATTACTCTCTCACCCAAGGCGGCAAGGGGTGGTGCGAGAACAGGGCGCTCGTCTATTACCTCTTTGCCAACGCCGCCGGCATCAAGACCAGGCTGATCGATGTCGCCGGCAAGTTCGGTCCGCTCAAACTGACCGGACACTATTTCTGCGAGAGCTATATTCCGGAAGTCGGCGGTTGGATCTATGTCGACCCCCAGTTTGGAGCGGCCAGAGCCGTGCACCGGAACGGGAAACCTCTTCAGACACTTGATTTGAAAAAGCTCTTCGACCTCGGCTCGGAGAAAGACCTGACTTTTCTCCTCTATGACGAGAGCACACGAAGCTTGATTCCCCGGCCGGCGGAAAGAACGAACAGCTATCTTGTCGGTGACTTGGTGATCGCTTACAAGTTCGGCTACGGGCGAGCCAAAAGCTTCTCCCGGATTAAGAACTTCCTTGGCTATCCGACTCTTCTCTATGCGACGTTTCCGGTTCCCCCCCTTTTTCGGCTGAAGAATTGTCTCTTGGGAACCTTCGTCGTAAGCGCGCCTCTCACCGTCCTCTTTTGGCTGATTCATCTTTCAATCAATCGAGGCCGCAAGTCCTCGAGAACGGCTCGCTTCGCAACCTCGTTCTGAGCCTGGCGAAGGATTGTTTGGAGGTGAACGATGAGAAACATTTTCGCTCTGTGGCTCATCAGTCTTCTGCTTGTTCAGACTGTTCGGGCCGACCGCCGAAGGGACGCCTTTAAAATCCTGGAACCTCGGACTTTCCGGGCTGATTTCGAAACCGGATCGGTCGGTCCTTGGTCTTCCTATCCCCCTGCTCAAGACACGGCTTATGACCCGACGATCTGGGTCAAAAAAATCGAAGGGAACCCGTCTCTCTGCTTGGTTCGCGAAATAAGCGCCTGGACGCCGAAGGATTATCTTTTCGGCGTTAGAAAAAAGCTCCGCCTCTATCTGACCCGGGAAAGCCTTATTTCTTTTCGCTTTTACCTTAAAAGCTACGGCGAAGCTGAGGAGGTCATCGTCAAGCTGGGATTCGGCGACGGAAAATCGAGGGAAATTCCCGTTCCGGTGAAAAAACGGATGTCCTGGCAAGACGTCCAGATCAGGCTTGGACAGGACCCCGATTTGACCGACCCGGTTAGGTTGGATGCCCTGGCCATCATGGCTCTCTGCCGTCGAGCCGATCCTGAAGCCAAACTCAGGCTGGCTGTCGACGACCTCGTCATTACCGGCTACGAAGAAAAGAAAATCCGGATCCGGAAGCCAAAGGTTCATGATCTTGATGAACTCAAATTAGCTGTGGCGGGAGACCATTTTCAGGAGAATCAGAAGCTCGCCGTCGAGATCGACGTTCCCGTGGCATTGAAGTCGGCGGAGATCAGACTCGAGAAAGACTGGGAAGGATTTACCACGGCTTCCCTCAAGATGAAACGCGAGTCCAAGAATCTCTGGTCGGCCGAGGTTCCCGGGCTCGAGCCCGGTCTCTGGCGGGCAAACATCATCGGTCGAACGGCCGCCGGCAATTCCCTGGAATCGGCTCTTGTTTTCTTAGTCAGGCCCTTTTCCTCTCCCCCCGATCATCCTTTCCTTCTTTTCACTGAGAGCGGCCTGACGGGGATAAAAGAGGCTCTCCGAAGCGGGCGGACGACGGCTGTGTGGGAGACGGTCCGTAGCGAAGCGGCGGCTTTTCGGGAAAAATTCGATCCGCAGGATTTCCGCTATAATCTGGACGCATATGATGAAATCTTCTGGCTTCCGACTTACGAAGGATACGTGAGAGCGCTCCACACGCCCTCCCGTTTCATCCGGGAGAATGCGATCGTCTACACCGTTTCAGGCGACCGAACGGCCGGAGAGGCCGCCCGCCGGGCTCTTCTCGCCATTGCTTCCTGGCCGAGCTTTGTCCATCCTCACATCCTCAACCAAGGGCAGTTCACTTACTGGCCCGTGGGCCTGGCGCTCATCGATTTTGCTCTAGGTTACGATATGGTCTATGACCTTTTCACCCCGGAGGAGCGCAAAACGGTAGCCGACGCCCTGTTCCATAAGGGAGTCACGGAGGTTTTTAAAGAATATGTTCGGGACAATCGCGTTTCTTCCAACACCTCGAACTGGATCAGTCACGTGACCGGAGGCGGGATTCTTTGCGCCCTGGCGATCAGCCGGGAATATTCTCCCGCCGAGCTCGAGCCCTATCTGACAGGGATGATCGTCAAGCTGAAGGAATTTATCGACAGCACGTTCGATCCCGACGGCTATTACGGAGAAGGGTACTATTATCATAATTTCGCCATGCAATCGCTTTCTCACAGTCTGCCGGCTCTCCGGAACCACTTCGGCCTCGACTACCCCAAAAAAGTCGCCGACTCTTATCAATATATTCTTTATCAGCAGAACAATGAGACCGGCCGGATCTACGAGTTCGGAGACGCTCATGACGACCTGATTCCCTCATCGATGAGCAATTTCGCCTTTATCCTCCATTCCGGCGGAAACCCTCACCTGCTCTGGCTCTATCGCCAGAGGCCGGGAAACAATTACCTCGACCTTCTTTTCCCGGCACCGGAGGGAAAAGGGGCCGCTCCCTCAGACCTTCCTCTCGTCAAGAGGCTGCGCCGTGTCGGCTCGGTCATTTTTCGCTCGGGATTCGGATCCGATGATTTCGTCTTTATCACCAAATGCGGTCCGTTTTTCAACCATCAGCACTTCGATCAGGGGTCGTTTTTCTTGGCCGACCGGGGAGAGCTCTTTATCGAGGAATGCGGAAATTCCAATTATTACGAAGATCCGTGGTATCCGCGGCTCTACATCCAGGCTGGAGGACACAATACCCTGCTCACCGACTCGGACATCGAGTCGCAGATCGCCGGTGATTTCTCCCACGATGTTCCCGCTTGGCAGAATTACGCCCGGATAACGGAATTCCTCGATTGGAAGGAAGGGGCCTTCTTGTCTGCCGACCTCGCTCCGGTTTACGCCGGAAAATGGAAAAGCCTGAGGCGAGATATCCTCTATCTAAAGCCGCGGACGATCCTTCTCGTCGATCGAGGCGAAGGAGGGTCGGAGGCGACCGGATTGAGCCTGCGGATCCATCCTCCACGGCGGGATGACCTTCAGGTCGAGGGAAAAATCGCTAAGATCACCCGAGATGGAAAAGCTCTCTACATCCGGACGCTTGCACCCGAGGAGTATGAAACCCGGATTCTCAAGCGGCCGATGAGCCTCAATGAATTCAAAGCGGAAAACCCGATCACCATGAAGGCCAGAGGATTTCTCGAGCTCTCGACCCGTCCGATCGACGGGAAATGCACCTTCATCAATATCTTAGGCACCGAGCCGGAGATGACGGTCGGTCTGAAGGCGACCAAACACACGGGCTTCCTTGAGATCTCAGCGGATCAGGGCCAATACGCCATCAGCGATCATCCGGGAAGTCTTTATAAGTGCGGCGAATTCGAAACCGATGCTTCCGTATTCGGCCGGATCTCCGAAGCTCTCCTCGTCCTTCACGGCACCTCGCTCAGCGTGCAGGGCCGACCGGTTCTCAAGGCCAAAGCGCCGGCGTCTCTTTGTCTTGTTCAAACGAGCCGGGAAATCCGCCTCGACTTCTCGTCTTTTTCGGGCACCGAGATCGAACTCCGGACCGGAAAGAAACCCCAATCCCTCCTCTTAGGAGAAACATCGATCCGCGATTGGAATTATCAAAACGGCCTGGTTGCGGTTCGCCTTCCGGCCGGGGAAGGCTCCCTGAAGATCGTCTTTTAGAGCTCGAATGCGGCAAAAGTCTTTCTCGACCCGGGAAGAGATAAATTGTTCCATGCCGCACTTTCAAAATCACTCTCCAAGGAGAATCCATCATGGCCAACAGCCGAAGAGAAATCTCAGAAAAAAAATTGACGACGGGGGGAATCATCTTATTTTTCTTATTTTTTTCTATGTTATATTCCACGCCTCCTTCGCCGACGCTCGACGATCCCAAGCATCTCGAGCCCTGCATTTATCAAGAAAATTTCGAGACCAACGAACTCAATGCCTGGGCTTCTTATCCCCTCTGGCAGGATACGGCCTTTGACCCGAATCTCCGACCGGGACGAATCGTTCCCGGCGATCCGAACATCTCTCTTCTTTTGCGAGTCACTCCCTACAGCCACGTCGATCAGTATGCCGGAGCCCAGAAAGAGCTCGATTTATGGTTCACTCCCGATTCCAAAATCAGCTTGAAATTCTATCTCAAGACCGAAGGAAAAGCGGAATATCTGAAAATCCGGCTGGGAGCCGGAAAAGAAGGCCAAATCGATTTCACTTTTTCCGATCCTCCGACCAACCGCTGGCATGAAGTCACCGTTACACAGAAGGATTTGGCCGCTCAAAACCCCGGACTGGCCGGCCGGACAATCGAGTTAAAGGGACTCGCGGTTTTAGCCAAGTTCCCGAACGCCGACCCGGCCATGCCGATTTATTTCGGCCTGGACGATATTGTCATCAACGCCGCCCGGTCAGCTGAATTTGTTTTCCTCGAACCCCAGACGAACAAACTGGCTGAATGGAAACCCTTGATCATCAGCCGTCATTATCAGCGAGGAGAAATCTTTCAGGTCAAAGGCCGCTGGCCGTTCGCGTCCGAGCGCGTCCTTCTGCGGGTCTCGGACTTCGCTTCAAGAACAAAAATCGTTTTCCAATCCCGGCTCAAGCCGACGGCCGACGGATGGATTCTTCCGCCTGTCAAACTGGATTGGCCGGAGGGGCTTTATCTCGGCGAAATTGTCGCCCAGACGTCTGGAACCGAAACGGCCAGGACGCCGTTCACTCTCCTCGTCGCCCCAGCCAATCTCTCCGGAAGACATCCGCGGTTGTGGTTCGATGATCGAGGCCTGGAGCTAGCGAGAGTCCGGATCGGCGAAGAACGCTTCCGTCAGCTCGCCGAATCCCTTTCCAGGAGTGCCCGAGAAGCCAGGGAAAATCTGCCGCTTGAGAACGTGATCTTCGATATCGATATCTTTCCCAAGGACGAGCCGACCCTGGGAAATGTCCCGCGATCAATTTACGCCTGGTTTGACCGGATTCGTCCGTGGCGGACAGCGGTCCGGCAGAACTCCCTGGCCTACGCGCTGCTCGACGATCAGGAAGCGGGACTGTACGCCAAAGGCTTGATCGTCCGCCTCTGCGGCTTCCCGATCTGGCTCCATCCCTGGTTCGAAAGCCGAGGCCAGCATATTTATTATCCTGTCGGCGAGCTTGGAATGGACGTCGCTCTCGCCTATGACCTCGTCTTCGGTCTGCTGAGTGAAGAGGAACGGAAAATCGTCCGCGCCGGCCTGCGAAGAAACGTCGTCGATGGCTGCCACCGCAGCTATGTAGAAGACGATCTTGTCACGAACAACACCTCCAACTGGGTCGCCCACATCACAGGAGGATCGTTGATGAGCCAGGCGGCAATCTATGGGGACGGCGAGGACGGCGCCAGCGTCGAGCCTTATTTCACCGGAGCTGTGTTCAAACTCCATGACATGATCCAAAAATCGATCGGCCGGGATGGAGGCTACGGGGAGAGCTACGGCTACTGCAATTTCACCATGGAATCTCTCTCTAAAGCCCTTCCGGCCCTGATCAACGTTTTCCACATCGATCTCTCCGGTCCCATCGCCCTGACTTATCAGGATATTGCCTGGGCGACTCTTTTTGACAAAAAATTCTTTTTTTATTTCGGCGACAGCAGTGGAAACCTCGGCCCGATGACCAACTGGGCCTGGTTTCTGGCGAAGCGGAGCGATCCCCTTCTTGGCTGGCTCTATCATTTTTTCAAAAAGGAGGAAACGCTTGCCGACCTCCTCTACCCGACGGATCAGGCGCCGCGGCACGACCCGTTCGGCGAGAATCCCGTTCGGCTTTTCAGGGACATCGGGACCACCGTCTTCCGCAGCGGCTGGGATAAAGACGATTTTGTCTTTGTCATGAGAAGTGGGCCTTTCTACAATCACCAGCATCTCGATCAGGGGACTTTTTGGCTGGCCGACCGGGGGGAAGTTTTCATCAAAGAACGACAAGGAAGCACCTATTACGACGACCCGATCTACCAATCTCATTACACCCAGCCCGTGGCCCATTCGACGATTCTCATCAACCGCAATCCCCAGAGCCAGCGGGTCGGCGATCCGCTCCGCTTCATTGACGGCTTTGCCGATCAGGCGTCCGTCGATCATTTTCTTGACGGCACTCGGGCGGCCTTTGTTTCCGGGGATATCGGAAGACTTTATTGGAACAAAATCCGCTCGCTGAAGCGGAACGTCCTCTATCTCAAGCCCAGGACTGTTCTGATGCTCGATACGGTCGAGCCGGCGGAAAACGATGCGGAAGTTACGATTCTCTATCAGGCTGGAGAGTTCAAGGATATCCATCCCGATCGAACCGCCTCGGCCATCCACAAAGGCAGTCAAACGCTTTCCATCGCCCATCTCTGGCCCGAGAATAGAGATGTCCGGGTGGAAGAGACCCCCCTCTACATCAACACCCTGAAGACGTCGAACCCTCTCGTTCGTGAGGGAATGCTCACCGTGACCACGAGAACAGATTCCGGCCCGCTGGTCGTGGCCAACCTGCTGACGACGGCCGCCGGAAAAGATGTCCTGACCGGGTCCATAGAAAAGCGATCGGGATGCGTCGAAGGCCGGATGGAAGATCTTTTTTTCATCTTTTCCACTCGACCAGGCGGAATCTATAAGACTCCCCTTTGGACGAGCGACGCGCTGGCCTTGACCTGGAAAGACGAATGGCGGTTTGCCGCTCTGTGCACCACTTTATTTGAAAACGGAGTTCCGGTCCTTCAATCGAGCGAACCCTTGACCTGCGAAATCCTGCCGAAAAAGATGAAAGGCTATCTTTCCCGGCCCGGCGAGATCAGTCTGCGACGAGAAAAAAGGCCGCGGTCGATCGTTTTGGGGAAGAAAAAATTGGATAAATTTATCTGGGAAGACAAAAGCCGGATGCTGAAGCTTCGTCTTCCCGCCGGAGAGAGTGTCCTTGTCTTTTATGATTGACACAAGGAGGATGAAATGAAGAGACGAGCCTTTTTAGCCGGGTCATCGGCCGCCGCCGCTTCGGCTCTGGCCGGCGCCTGGGGCTGCCGGAATGAAAATGTCTCCGATCACGGGGCGGGAACGGAAGGACCGGGGAAAATCCAAAGCGCCACGCCTTTTTCCATTTCGGATCTCGAGCGCCTAAAAAAGCAATACGAATACGACCTTTACGAGGACTTTCTTCCCTTCATGGAGAAATATGTCATCGACCACGAATACGGCGGGTTCATGTGCAACACCGACCGCGACGGGACAAATCTCTCAACGGATAAGAACACCTGGTACGAAGGTCGCGGAATCTGGGTCTATTCGTTTCTCTACAACAACCTCGCCCGGGAAGCCAAGTATCTCGACGTGGCCGCTAAATCCGCCGAGTTCATCCTTAAACATAAACCGGCGGGCGATGGACTCTGGCCTTCCGCTTTCACCCGCGAAGGGGAAGCCAAGGGAGAACCGGATGCCAGAGGCTACGGCGACCTGTTCGTGGCCGGCGGGCTGGCGGAACTTGCCAAAGCTTCGGGTGAGAAAAAATATTTCGACCTGGCCAAAGAAATCATCGCCAAAGTCATCCGCCTTTACGATCGGGAAGATTACCATCCGGAAGCCGGCCGGAGTTATCTCGGACCGACGGCCCCACAGACACCCGGGGCTCGCGTTCTCGGCGTCTGGATGGTCCTGATCAACACGGCAACCCAGATGCTGGATCACATTGCCGACGCCGAAATTTTGGCCGTGGCCGACCGGGCTCTCGAGGCGATAATGACGTATCATTACAACCCGGATTTCGACCTTCTCAACGAGATCCTGAATCACGATCTGTCTCGGCCCCAGAACGAATATGCTCAATTTTCTTATACCGGCCATGCCATCGAGACGCTGTGGATGGTTCTTTATGAGGCCGCCCGGAGGAGGGACAAAGCCCTCTTTGATCTGGCGGCGCGGCGCTTCCGGCGGCACGTGGAGGTCGCCTGGGACGATGTTTACGGCGGCGCCTTCCGCTCGCTTGATCATGTCGATAAGAATATCTGGAAAGTCGATAAAGTCCTCTGGCTCCAGGAGGAAGTTCTGATCGGCTCTCTCTTTCTCATCGAGCACACCGGAGCCTCCTGGGCCCGGGAGATGTTCGATCGGATGAACAGCTATGTCCGAGAAAAATTCACTCTCCAACAATACGGATTTCCCCTCTGGATGCACGCCGCCGACCGCAAAGCGACCTTTGAAAGACATTCCAACCGGGTAGAAAACTTTCATCACCCGCGTCATCTCATGCTCAACCTGCTTTCCATCCGGAGAATGATCGACCGGAAGGGCAGAGTCTCCGGTCTATTTGCCTGAGGGGGACACGGATGTGCAGAATACGGCATGTCCGTGGCCGACTTCGATGCCAACGGCAGCTCGGCCTCTTGGCGGCTAAGAAATATGATCTCTTCGTTCGATTATCGTCGAGGATGGAAGTCGTCCTGAGGGATGTCGCCCTCGGCCAAACTTTCCGGATCAGCGAACCGAAAAAATAAAAAAATTTCCAGATCGGTCGCCGGCCCATGAAAATTTCGATCAATCATGATCACGGCCGGCCGGTCCGAAGACGAGTTCTTTATCCCCGCAAAATATGATATGCTTTTTTAGAATGGAAAGAGGAAAAACCGATGGACAAAATGCGCTTTTTCGACTGCAACTGCTCAATCGGGAGGATAGGATATCCTCACCTTCTGGATATCCCCGACGTTTCTGGCCTAAGGCGCGAGATGAAGACCGCCGGAATTGAAGAAGCTCTCGTCTATCACGTCCTGGCCCGCGACGGCCATCCTCCTCTCGGCAACACGCTTCTCCTCGAGGAGATCAAAGGCCAGGCCGGCCTCTATCCTGTCTGGGTCCTCCTCCCCCATCACACGGGAGAAATGCCGCCGCCTGAAAGACTCCTGGAGGAGATGAAAAGCAAGGGAGTCCGGGCCGCCAGGGTTTACCCCGGACGCCTTCACCACAGTTTCACCCTAGCCGAGTGGTCAAGCGGCGAACTCTTGACAGCCCTCGAGACAGCCAGGCTTCCGCTCATCCTGGACATCGAAATCGTCACCTGGGAGGAGGTGCATTCCCTGCTTCAGAAATACCCTCAGCTGCCGATCGTCCTGGCGAATTTCACCTACCGGCACAACCGCTTCCTCTATCCGTTGTGGGAACGGTTCGACAGCCTGTACATTGAAATTTCCCGCTTCATGGGCGGAGGGGCCATCGAGGACGCCGTTCGAAGGTTTGGCTCCCGTCGGATTCTCTTCGGGACAAACATGCCCCATTATACGGGGACGGCGGCTGTCGCCCGGCTGACCTATGCCGACATCTCCTGGGATGATAAGAAAGCGATTGCGGCGGACAATCTCGATCGAATCCTGAAGGAGGTCTGGTCATGACGGATTATTTCGCCCAGATTCACCGCGGTCTCCCCTTGAACGATGTCGAGATCATCGATCTTCATGCTCATCTCGGCCCCTACTTCAACATGCACAGCCCCTCGACCGAAGCCGCGGACGTCGTCCGGATGATGGACCTCTGCGGCATCGAAAAGGCGGTCATCTCGACGACCTTCAGTTTTGACACGGATATTGTCCTGGGGAATACGACCATGCTCCGGGCGATCGATTCGTTTCCCGGGCGGCTTTACGGCGCTTGCGGAATCAACGGGAACTATCCGGAGCTCTCGCTCGATGAGCTGGAACGGACATTCAGGCGGCCCGACGTCGTCATGATCAAGGTCCACCCGATCAGCTCAAAATGCCGACTCGACGACCGCCGGATGAATCGCCTCTTTGATTTTGCCTCGAGCAGACGGCTCTTTGTCCTTGTTCACACCTGGCTGGACAATGATCCTTACGGAAATCAGGATCTTTTCGCTTCGGTCGCCGCCTCATATCCGGAGATCAAATGGATCATGGGCCATTCCGGAGGCCCTTATGGAAGCATCCATGCGGTAGAGCTGGCTCAGAAGACGCCGAATATTTTTCTTGATCTGACTTTGTCGATGTGCCCGGCGCGTCAGGTAGAATTTTTTGTCCAAGAAATCGGCTCGGAGCGGGTCCTCTTCGGAACCGACAGTCCTTTTCTCGATCCGCGTCTCCAAATCGGCCGGGTCGCTCTGGCCGATATTCCTCAAGCGGACAGAATCAACATCTTCGGCGCCAACGCCCGGCGCCATATCCAATTCGTCTGAGTCAACTTGGGGGGAGATCGCTTCGCGTCCCGCTTTTCTCGGCTGCTCCGACGAGGGACTCCGGGCGGCACCGAACAAAGGGATATCCGCAGTTCTTCAGGCGGCTTGGGGCTAACGCTCAAGCCAGGTTCCTATTCCCTTCTCTAGAGCCCGCCGGTAAACGAGTGGAGCGACGGCCATATCGTCCAGAGCGAGACCCAAATTGCAGGTCATCGTCCTTTCGTCAGCGGATTGCCGGCCGGGCTTCCGCCCGCAAACCAGCTCGCCCAGTTCGGCATAAACGGGCGGGATCTTCTGGAAATAGCCGATCGATCGATAGTATTCAAGTTGAGGGAGATCATCCGTCAAGAATTTATCGACCTCAAATAGAGCATCGGGATGCCAGTAGGAATCGAAATCGACAAGCGAGGCAAAAGCCCCGGCATCGAGCCAGCCCGCCTTGATGGTGGCATGGGGGATTTTGAGGATCGGTCCTGCGGTAATGACGATGTCGGAGCCGCTGACCGCCTCCCGCGGGCTACGAGCAGGCACAACCTCAAGTCCGTAGCGGCCTTTCATGTCCCGGGCATATTGATCGAGTGCGGCCGGACGAATATCGTAGGCTTTGATTTTCTCGATCGGAAACAGGACTCTCAAAGCTTCGATGTTGCTTCTGCCCTGGACGCCGCAGCCCAGGACGCCGGCGATACGAGAGTCGGGCCGGGCTAAAAACTTTGCCGCCACGGCGGTCGCTGCCCCCGTTCGCTGGGCCGTGATCCAAGTTCCGTCCATCACAGCCAAGGGAAAACCGGTCTCCGGATCGTTGAGGATGATCAGTCCGCTGAGATAAGGCAATCCCTTTTTTTGGTTTTCGGGAAATCCGCTCACCCACTTCATCCCAGCCGAGCGGAGTCCGGGAATATAGGCCGGCATGGCGTGGATGAAGGAATCGGGCCGCGGATGAATGCCCGGCTTGGGGGGCATCTCGACCCGGCCTTCCCCTTTTTCTCGAAACATGAACTCAAGGGCGGAGATGATTTCTTTCATCTCCATTCCCAGGGATTCCACTTCAGACCGAGAAAGATAGAGAATTCGTTCGTCCATGTCGGACCTCTAAAGCCGATTTTCAGCCCAGGCGAAGATTCTTTGCTCCGAGAGAACAGCCTCGCCCGGCATAAACTTGACAATCGATACGATATAACATATATCAAATACAATGAAAAAAGAACTAGATCTCGGGTATCGTTCTTTAAAAAACCTGGTCTATGATTACTTGCGCGATCAGATGCAAAAAGGCGAACTCAGACAAGGGGCAACGATCAATATGGAGCAGACGGCCCAGAAGCTCGGTGTCAGCAAGACGCCTCTTCGGGAAGCCTTAATCAAGCTCGAGGCGGAAGGCTTCGTCAAAATTCAGCCCTGGCGAGGCGTCGTCGTCAGCGAGCTGACGCTTCAAGATTTCAAAGACTGCTACCAGATTATCGGTGCCCTCGAGTTCTCGGCTCTGATGGCCGCCGCACCGCGGTTGAAGGAGCAGGACATTCAAAGGATGGAATTGCTCGACGAGGAAATGGAGAGGGCGCTTGAGTCGGGCGATTTCGACAGCTATTATGATCGGAACATCGAATTCCACCGCACCTACATCGACCTGGCGGAAAATCAGGTCCTGGCAGAGATGGTGGATGTTTTGAAGAAAAAACTTTATGAGTTTGCCCGTCCGAAGGAATTCATCAAAGAATGGGAGGACGTCTCGATGGAAGAGCACCGGCACTTCGTCAACCTCCTCAAGCAGGGGAATTTTGCCGGCGCGGCGGAATTCCTCCGCGATACAATCTGGTCCTTCGAGGCTCAGAAGAAATTCATCGTCAAATACTACCATTTCGAAAACAAGAACTCATGACCGCCGAAGCGATCACCTTTAAAGTCACCGACTTTGTCGAGCGCGATCTTGCCTGGGAAGAAGAGGAATGTCGCAAGCTTGGGTTGCGGTTTGAGTTCTACCAAATGAAGGAAGCCCCGGCTCATGAAATCGTCCGCCGGGTCAAGGATGCAGAGATCGTTCTCGTCAACATGGCCAAGTTCAACCGCGAGGTCATCTCCGGGCTCGAAAAAACCCAAATCATCATCCGTCACGGAATCGGCTATGACAACGTCGATGTCGAAGCCGCCACGGATCACGGCATCATCCTGGCCAACGAGCGGACGGCTTCGAGCGAGGATGTCGCCGAGCATGCCGTCCTCCTGATCCTCGAGTCCTATAAAAAAAGAAAGATCCAGGACCGGATCCTCAGGGATTGGATCGAAACAGGAAAGTGGAGCTCGGAGAAGATTTATCCTCTCTATCGCTTGAACGGCAAGACCGTCGGGATCGTCGGCTGCGGGAATATCGGCAGCCGGGTCCTGAAAAAAATCCAGGGATTCGGTGTCGAAACAGTCGTCTGCGACCCCTATCTTTCGGAAAAAAGGTTCCGCGAGATCTGTTGCCGCCATACGCCGCTCGAAGAGCTGCTGAAGAAATCTGATATCATTACCATCCATGTCCCCGTGACGGACGAAACCCGCGGCATGTTCAACCTTGAGAAATTCGCCCTGATGAAAAAATCCGCCGTCCTCATTAACACCTCCCGCGGCCCAGTCGTCAAAACCGAAGACCTGATCGTGGCGTTGAAAGAGAAAATGATCGCCGGCGCAGGGCTCGATGTCTTTGAGAAAGAACCGCCGCCGGCCGACTCGGAGCTTCTCCGGCTCGACAACGTCATCCTCAGCCCCCATATTGCCTGGTACTCGGAAGAGGGCGGGTGGGACATCCGGGTGATGATCATGGACGACGTCAAGGCCATCCTGGCGGGCAAGCTCCCCCGCTATGTTGTCAACAAGGAAGTCCTTTCCAGCCCGAAATTGCGCTTCCGGGTCCGGTCATAAGCTAACGTTCTAACCCGGAGGATTTCCTGATCCCGGTTTCTTTTCAACCTCGACCTAATCGGTGATGGTCTTCCAGCCGCGCTTGTTCAGGTCGAAATAAATGACCCCTCCCGCCGCAAGACCCAACAGAAGAAACAGCAGGCCTTGTTGGAGACGGCCGAAAATCAGATTTCCCGCGCCAAACAGAAAGCCGTAGATCATGGCCACGCCGCAGAGCCAATCCATCAGGTTGAAAAGCCCGTCCCGCTGCGGCACGATATCTGTCGCCTCCCGGGCGATAGGCCCCCAGAGAGCGGGGCTTGGCCGCACGCGTCGATAGAAAGCCAAGAGAACATCTTTGTTCTCCGGCCCGGTCATCAAGGTCACCGCCAGCCAGACGGCCGTCGTCACGCCGACGGTGATCAAGCAAAGAAAGGCGAATTCGCGCGGTTCGCTCTCGCGCAGCCCGAAGCCGAATTGGAGGGTGAGCGACGTGACGAACGCGGCGATCATGGCCGAGACCTCACTCCAGGCGTTGATCCGCCACCAGAACCAGCGGAGGAGATAAACGAGTCCTGTTCCAGCTCCGATGGCGATGATGAATTTCCAGGCATCGGCGATCGATTCCATGAAAAAAGCGCTTATGGCCGACAGGATCATCAACGTCATGGTCGTCAGCTGAGAGACGAGGACATAATGCTTTTCCGGTCGCCGACGGACCAGAAAACGGCGGTAAAGGTCGTTGACGAGATAGCTCGCTCCCCAGTTGAGCTCGGTGGCGATCGTCGACATATAGGCGGCAAAAAAACCGGCGATCATCACCCCCCGGAGTGAAGCCGGAAGGTCGGTGAGGAGAATCCGAATATAGCCGGATTCCGGGTCGCCGGCGAAAGCCGGATCGTCCTGAAAACGCAGGACGGCGACCAAGGCAACGAGGATCCAGGGCCAGGGCCGAAGCGCATAGTGGGCGATATTGAACCAGAGAGTGGCCAGAAGCGAGTGCTTTTCATCCTTGGCGCTGAGAATGCGCTGAGCGATAAAGCCGCCTCCTCCCGGCTCGGCTCCAGGATACCAGGAAGCCCACCAATTGACGGCGATATAAACGAAAAAAGTGATCAGCGGCATCCAGGCAGAGCCGATCTCGGGAACGAAAGAGAGCAGGGAGCCTCCGGCCGCACCTCGAGCCTGGTCGATCGAACGGATTCCCTGGATGAGCCCGGTCATGCCGCCGACATGATGAACCGCAAAGACGGCCAAAACGATCACCATACCCATGATCAAGATAAACTGAAAAAGATCGGTCACCAGGACTCCCCAGAGGCCGGCGAGTGTTGAGATCAAGGCGGTCAAGAACATGACGCCGATCGTCATCAGCAGAGCCTCGAGCTTGGTCACCCCAAGGACGATCATCAAAATCTTGGCCATGGCCAAGTTGACCCAGCCCATGATGATCAGGTTGATCGGCAGCCCGAGGTAGAAGGCCCGAAAAGCGCGAAGAAACCGGGCCGGGGGACCGCTATAACGGAGCTCGGCGAATTCGACGTCGGTCAGGACTCCCGCCCTTCTCCAGAGGCGAGAATAGAAGAAAACGGTCAGCATGCCGCTGAAAGCCATGCTCCACCAGATCCAGTTTCCGGCGATGCCGTTGCGCGCCACGAGGCCGGTGACGGCAAGAGGCGTATCTGCCGCGAATGTCGTCGCCACCATGGACGTTCCGGCCAGCCACCAGCTGACATTTCGGCCGGAGACAAAAAAATCGCTGACGCTTTCTGTCGCCCGGCGCCGAAAATAAAGCCCGATCCCCAGGCTGATCAGGAAATAAAGAGCGATGACCGCCCAATCGAGGATGTTCAGGCGCATCTTCCTTTCTCCATTTTGGACTTCTCGGCGCGGCGATTCGGAGCTTCAGATCTTCCGTCCTAAGGCAAGGAAGCCCCAAGGGAATCCGTTTGCCGGGCCGGAAAGAGGCCATTGATATATCAATGTTTCTGGCCTGTCAAGATCGGCCGCGACCGACGCTCCCGTTCTGACTGCTGACGCCGCTCTCTCCATGATCATTGCGCGCGACGGTGGATTTGATCGTCAGAAGATTCAGAAATCAAACAAGAGGTCTTGCCAAGGGGGGGCAAATTTTGATAAAAATACTCAATGATTTTCGCCCTTTGACGAAAATTCGCAAATTTGAGCGGAGGCGACGATGAAAAAAACGATCGGTTGGGCTTTCCTTTTGGGCTTCCTGGTTTTCGGGCGAAGTGCGGCGGCGGAATTCGGCTATCCCGTCAACGGAGAGCCGTGGTATTTCATCAAGGCCAGCTTCGCCGATCCAGCCCCTCTCTCCAAGGGATCCTGGCGCGTCGCCCGTGTTGCCGTCAACGGAGAACGGGCCCGCGATTATGTCCTTTTTCAAGGCGGAGAGGAAGTCCCGGGAAAAGAGATCGACGGCGAACTCCCCTTCGAAATCAAAATCCGTCACTCCTGGACGGGGAATACGTCTTATGACGTCGAAGTCACGCTGGAAAACCCAAAATCGAAATCGTCGACTAAACTGACCCAGAAACTCACCTCCCCAGGTCTGAAGGGCTACTGGGACAGGGCCTGGAAGAACTATATTTCCCTTCTGGTGGCGGAAGAAAACGGGATCGAGCGGACGAACCTCCCCGTTCAGGCAACACTCGGCATTCTGAGCGCATACTTTCAGTCGCCCGATGAAATCCGGGTCGTTAAGACGGCCAGGCAAGGGGACGACATCGCCTATATCGAAGTCCCATGCCAAGTTTATGATATCGTCTCGTGGGAAGACCGCAAGATTCTATCGACGGTCGAAAAAGACGAAAAAACGGGCCAGCCCATCGTTCGTTATCATCCGACGACGAGCTTCAGCCTCGCTTTTTTAGCCGACCTCAAGCCGCATGAAAAGGCCACCTATCTCGTTTTCCATAACAACCCAGCCGCCCCGAAACCCGCCTACGGGAGCGATCTCAAGGTCACCGGAGAAGGCCTCGGCAAAGCGATCGAAAACAGTTTCTTTCGGGTGACCTTGAACAAAAAAAGCGGAGTCATTTACGAAATCACCGAAAAGGCCTCAAAAACCCGACTCGAACACAAACTCGAGACAAACGGCTCGATCCATTGGAATCCCTGCGTTTATTCCCCGCCGCACGCCTGGTACCATACCTCGGACTGGGAAAACCCGCCTTTTACCGAAATCAGCGGGCCTCTGTTCTATTCCATCCGCATTGCGGCCCCGATTCCCTACTATCCGAACGTCCTGTCAAGCGTGACCTATCATTTCTACGCCGGAGTTCCGTATATCCTGGTTCAGACAACCATTCAGATTGCCGATCGCCTGTTCGTCCAAGCCCTGCGCAACGGCGAGGTCGTCTTCAACAAAAAGGTCTTTTCCCATGCCGGTTATAAGACAGTGGACGGCCAGGTAAAGGTGATCGACCTCAGCCGCACCCGGATGCACCCCGAACATGTCATTTCCCTTCGTCCCGATATTCCCTGGGTGACTTTTTACAACGAAGCCAAGGGCGTCGCCTTCGCCAATCTCTACTTGGAGACGGTCGCCACCAATGTCGAGGGCGGCGAAGCGTCTTTGGAACAGCCTTTTGTCTACATCCAGCATGGGCCGTGGTATTACCTCGCCCGAGGCCTGGTCTATTCTTTCGGGACAAACAACCAGACTCGCATGCTTCCCGTGCGCAAAGGAAGCGTCTACTACGAGAAAAATGTCTTCTACCCCTTTGCCCTGAAAAAAGGCGTCCGCTTTTCGACGGAAGCCGACCGAGTGTTCCAGATGCTGAAATTTCCTCTGAGCATCCTGGAATCGATCGAAACTTACCCGGAAAGCCCGGAAGGCTGGGTGGTCCCCATCCTGACCGAGCCGTTCGAAGAGGGCGTCGAAGAGGCGATCGGTGGAAAAAAGAAAAAATAGCAGGAAGCAGCTCCTCTCCGTCTTGTTGATCTCCCTCGTCCCGACCGGAGCGCACGCGGAGGCAGCCAGGGCCGCCGTTGTCTTCGTCAGTCCGACATTTGCCAAACCTCATTTTCAAATCGCCATTTCCCATACCGTGATGGAGAATAAGACCGTCCTCAAAGAGCTTCGCGTCAACGGCGAAAAGCAGCCGCGGGTGCTTGTCTTCCGAGACGGCCGGAACTTTTCCGCCGGCACGGCGCTTGAAAAAGGGACCTATGAGGTTGTTGCGGATTACGCCTGGAAATCGGGCAAGAATTATCGGCTGACGATCATCAGTCAGATTGAAGGACGAACACCGGAGATCCGGGAGATCACGGGCCGTGCGCCGGATGAAGGCGGCATCCCCGGAGGGAAGGAAGGTTTTTACAGAGTCTATGCCGTTGAGGAAGAGGCCGGCCTGGCCAGGGACGCCGAAACTGTCAGCTTGATTCTCACTGCGCCCAAGAACGAGGCCGAGGAAGGAACATTCGTTGTCTTTGACGGCTCAAGCCCTGTCCCCTACGAGATCATAGAAAGAAGAGAATCCGTTCCCCCCGAAAAAGCCTCGGCCGATCACCCTGTCACCTTGACTTTTAAAATTGTCTTTCAGCTCAGCGCTCGAGCCGGGGAGAAAAAGCTGCTCCTTGTTCTTAAAGACGAAAAACATCCGACCGTAAAACCGGGAATCCAGCTCGTCGGCGAAGGTCTCGGCAAGACCGTGGACAACGGAATGATTGTCCTCGGCCTCAGCCCGCAGAGCGGCCAGGTCAACACGATCACTTCTCCGCCCTTGAACCTCGTGCTTCAAAACAGGGCGGGAGTGATCCATTGGAATCCCGATGTGTTTATTCCGGGCATTGCCTGGGACCATTCTTTCGACTGGAATCCTCCGCCTATCTTCGAGGAGAAGTGCGCTTCTCTGATGTACGTCAACTCCCGGCGAGGTCCCCTGCCCAGAATCCAGGATGTCCACCTTGACGTCCGATACACCCTGGAGGCGGGAAAGCCGTATTTTCTTTCGGAAACCCGGCTGAATTTCCTCCGCGATCTGGGAGTCATTGCCGTGCGCAACGACGAGATGGTCCTTTCCAAGGAACTGTTCGATTCTCTCGTTTACAAGGACCGGTATGGAAAGATTATTAAACTCGAGCTGCGGGAAAAACCCGGAGTCCCCTTTGGTCTCGTCCACGCCGGCCCGTCGGATCTGGAATGGGTTGGCCTGGTGAACACCAAAGAAAAATATGGATTCTTCAGCCTCCGACTGAACTCCGCCTGCGGCAATTTCGAAAGTCCGGGCGAATTCGAGCACAAAGCGGGAACATATTTTTATGCCCCCGCGGACGGAAATTATGTCTATTGGGTGAGGCCCCTAATTTACACCTGGGCCGACTTCGCCACCAACACGCTGCTCGTCTCTGTCCCGAAAGGAAGTTTTTTTTACGAAAAAAACGCTTATCTTGTGCTTCGGCTGGATGAGGATTTCGAGCCTCGGCTCGACGAATGGCATCGTCGCCTGACCCGACCTCTGCGCGTTTTCTGATCGGGGCAGAAACTCAGGCGTGGGAGGAGAACGCATGTTTTTCCTGGGAATCGATTCCGGGACGCAAGGGACCAAAGTCCTGGTCATCGATTTGAAAGGCCGGGTTCTCGGCCGCGGATACAGCCCGCACCGGCGGGTCGAAAACTTGAAACCCGGAGAAAGCGAACAGCAGCCCGAAGACTGGGTCCGGGCGATGGAGACGGCCCTCGGCTCGGCGCTTCGGCAGGCCCGGATCGATCCGGAAAAGATCGTTTCGCTGGGGATTTCCGGCCAGCAGCACGGGTTTGTGGCTCTCGACCGGACCGGCCGGCCGATCCGACCGGCTAAGCTCTGGAATGACACCTCAACCATCGAGGAAACAGAAATCCTGGTCCGGCGCCTAGGCGGGAAAAAAAGATACATCCGCAAGCTGGGCATCGGCCTGGCGGTCGGCTACACGGCCTCGAAGATCCTCTGGCTCAAACGCCATGAGCCGCGAAACTATGCCCGACTCCATACCGTCCTCCTTCCCCATAATTACCTGAACTTCTTTCTCACCGGAACGCCGGTCATGGAGTACGGCGATGCTTCGGGCACGGGCCTGATGGACATTAAAAAGCGCGTTTGGCACCGGGAGGCCGTTTCCGCCATCGAGCCCGCGCTGCGACTCAAGCTTCCGCCGCTCCGGCATCCGGCGGAGCCTGTCGGGTTGGTCAAAAAGAGCCTGGCTGTACGCTGGGGAATGAAGCGTGTCCTCGTCGCCAGCGGGGGTGGAGACAACATGATGGCGGCCATCGGGAGCGGCAATGTTGTTCCCGGCATTTGCACGGTCAGCTTGGGAACATCGGGAACGATCTATTCCTACTCTCCGACGCCCTTCGTTGACCCTGAAGGGGAAATTGCCGCCTTTTGCGACAGCACCGGCGGATGGCTTCCTCTCCTCTGCACGATGAACGTCACGAATACGACGGAGATTCTCAAAGAACTTTTTGGTTGGACGAACAAAGATCTTGAACGCCTGGCCGGTCAGGCACCGGAAGGAGCGGGCGGACTCCTTTTCCTTCCTTTTATCGATGGGGAGAGGGTCCCCGAGCTTCCCTGGTCGAGCGGCGTTCTCTTCGGCCTCAACCGGCAAACATTTCAGCCCTCTTACTTATCCAGAGCTTTCCTCGAGGGGACGATCCTTAATCTCGGCTACGGTTTTTCCAGGATGCGAGCTCTCGGCCTCAGGCCGTCGGAAATTCGAGCCACAGGGGGCGGGTCGCGAAGCCGTCTCTGGCTTCAGATCCTGGCCGACATCCTTCAAACGCCGGTCGTAACATTGGCCGAACAGGAAGCCGCTGCCTTCGGCGCCGCCCTTCAGGCGATCTGGGCCTATGAGACTGATCGGGGAAAAGAATCCGCGATCGCGACCATCGTCGCCGAAAGGGTCAAGACCGGCCTTCGTCCCATCGAACCCCATGCCGGAAGCGGAGCGGTTTACAGAAGCCTCCAGAAACGGTTCCATTCCCTGTGGAAAACCCTCCGCGGCGAGTTCAAGGCTCACCGGACATTTTCGGTTTCACGACCGGGCGACCCTCGAGCCGTTTGATTTCAGGTCCAGCCGTATTCGTAGCCGGTGCGATACATCATCAGGATATTCTCGACAGGCGTGATCGGTTGAAGATTGTGACACGGCGCCAGAATATATCTTCCATCCCATCCGAGAAGGCGAAAATTATCCAGGACTTCCTGCCGGACGTCTTCCGGAGTTCCAAAAGGCAAGGTGAGCTGATTGTCCATCGCTCCGTGAAAAACGATTTTGTCGCCGAAGTCGCGTTTCAGCCCTTCTCTGTCCATCCCGGGGACACGCCACTGGATGGGGTTGAGGGCGTCGATCCCCGCGGCAATCAGGTCAGGCAGAATTCGGCGGCAATTCCCGTCGTTATGATGGAAGACATAGGCTCCGGCCTGATGAGCCAGGTCGATCATCCGTTTCATTCCGGGGAGAAGGAACTCCCGGATGTGTTCGGGAGAAAACATTAAATCGGTCTGGCCGCCCATGTCCTCAGCAACATAAGAGATCATGACTTTCCCTGGAATTTGTTCGTAGATCCGGAGGCTGTTTTCGTAAGCAAGGTCAAAGAGCTTTCCCAGACAATAACGGACGATCTCGGGGTTCTCGATCAGATCGATAAAGGCTTGCTCCTGTCCCCGGAGATTCTTGTAGGTCAGGAACGGCTCGGAACCTCCGCCCCGAACAGGATACTTTTCCCATCCCTTGATCTGGCGCGGAATTCCGCCGTAATCCCACCAGTCCGGACTCGGCCAATGATATTCGCGGTCGATCTGATCAACGGAGGAGAAACGGGCCAGAGGATGGGAGACGCACTCCTTATAGATCCCGCCCCCATAATCGACTGCGGCGTAGCGACAGCCGAAAATATCCATGCCCCGGCCAAGTTTCGGGCCGATATAGTCGGGTTCCACCTTGATGACGAAATCGACATGGAGTTTCTGGAGTGCCTGCCGAGTCGTTCGGCAGCCGAGGTGCCGGCGCAGGATGGCCGATGTTTCCTCAGTCGCCCAATAATCCATCGGTAGGCGGTCGGGCTTCCGATGCTGAAGAACGGCCAACCATCGTTCCCTGGGACTCAGGCTCTCTTTCGGCATCCGTTCATTCCCCATTCAATTTATCAAACCTCTCGTTCTCAATGCCGATGCAAATCTTTGTGCATGATCTTGCGCGTTGCGTGGAGACGATCCTCCGCCGGCAGGTCTGCCAGGATCTGGTTCATCGTTTCATCGTTTTCCGCTTGGAGAAGCCGGGCGACATAGTCGATGATGCTCGGAGGAAAGACGCCGTCCCTTTCGTAGAGGTCGCGCTTTTCCAGGAGAATCCGGCTCGACTCGACGCAGGAACGGGGAAGCGCCGGAAGCTTTTGAAGAAGAGCTCGGTCGGTAAAAATGTTTCCCTGGACATAAAGCCGATTCGCCAGTTCAAGAGCAAGGTCTTTCTGGAAGAGCGAGCTGTCGTCGCGAAAGGCCCAGTCGGCCGCCATGACGATTCCGGCCAGGAGAAGATGGATAATCGCACTCCCATCCGGAGTCCTGAGCTCGACGGTCTGACGGCTTTCGAGGCCGGAGAGTTCCATTTTCTCTTGTGGGTTCAGCCGCTTGGCCAAGTGACGCAGGTTCGACCAGCCCAGAGGAACGCGGATCATCGAGCTCCGGTTGAGATCGCTCCAACAGATGCGCGTCGGCGCCTCAAAGTTCGGCACGAGCCTGAGATAGGCGGAAGACACGGTGTTGCCGAATGCGGTCAGGGAATCCGCATAATGGCACAAACCGCCGATCAAGCGGCGGGCCGGCAGGGAAAGTTTTCCCTCCGCGTCGACCATGATATTCTTTCCGTCTCGGAGAAGCTCGAGGTGAAAATGAAGGCCGTTTCCCGCCACCCCTTCCTCGATTTTAGGCGTGAACGTCGCCACGCAGCCGTATTTATAGGCGACATTGCGGATGAGCCAGCGACCGAGAACCAGGGCATCGGCCATCTCCTCGACCGGGCGGGGCAAATACTCCACTTCGAGCTGCTCGGCCTGTCTGCCCCGGATTTCTTCCAGGTCGCTGCGGACGCTCTCCACAAACCCGACCTCGCTGTGGGCATATTTGACCGCCCCTGTAATTTGGGTGATGTGACGGACCATTTCGTTGAGAATGGGGCCGCTCTTGACGTAGGGCGCAGCCGCGTGATAGCCGTGCTGTTTTTGGGCGGGAAAGAGGCCGGGGTTCTGGCCGCTGAGCAGGAAAAACTCGATCTCGCCGAGAACCTGAAGATCAAGCCGGGAGCGGCGGCGGAAGGTCTCGACGGCACGGGACAAGATGCTGTCCAGGGCGAAAGGAGCGAGCTCGCCGTCCTTGGTCAGATAGCGACAGATGAAATCGAGGCTCCCTTCATCAAAGGGATTGAGGAAAGCCGTCTTGTAAACGGGGACGACATAGAGGTCGGAGAGAGAGGTGTCGACCATGCCCTTAAAAAGCTGCGAGCCGTCCACCCGCTCCCCCTCCGCTAAAACGGATTCCGCTTGGAATGGGCTGGCGATCGGGAGTTTCAGCTCCTTCAGCTTGCCGTCGAGAGCCGTATAATGAAAAGTGATCCTTTCAAGCTGTTTTTGCTCGATCACTTTGAGGAAGTCCTCCCGTGTAAAATCCTGGGGCGGTTTGTCCAGGAGGACGGAAAGGGGGTTGGCCAGAGCATAAGCAAAGTCTTTTTTCGCCACCGGTTTTGCTCCTTCCTTCAAAGAAGGCGATCCCTCGGCCGCTCCAGTTGAGATGGGCCTCTTTGAGCTCCTATTCTACGGAATCCCTTATGAGATTGCAATGAAGACAACCTCCGCCGTCCTGAACGGCTTATATGTCCTTTGGATTTCTGAGCCCTGGGTCGAAATCCGCGGCATCAGGAGCGTGAAGACGACGGAGGAAATTTCATATTTCAATAGAGAAGAAAAGGCCTCCTTTCGTAGTCAAAAGCTCTGAGCCCGGCCTCATATGTCCGGACGATTTCCTCCACCTTGGCCCCGCTTTCCATCGCCCGCCTGATCTTCGATGTGCCGGCGATTTTATCGAAATAGTCCGCATGAAACTCGAAGTTCCGGGGATACATCTCTTTGATCGTCTTCAGAACATGGAGAGCGGCTTCAAAAGGTCGATAGAGATTTCTGTCCAGCACATGGATTTGCGCCCCGCCGCAGAGCTGGCCGCCGAACTTAGAGAACGTGGGAGTGAACCAGGCCTCCCGGAAAACGACGCCCGCAAGGCCTAAAGCGTTCAGCTTCCTGGCAAGCGCGAAGCCGTCGATCCAGGCCGCGCCGAAAAGCTCAAACGGTCTGGTCGTTCCGCGGCCTTCCGAGATGTTCGTCCCTTCAATCAAAACCTGGCCGGGATAGACCGTGGCCGTGTCGAGGGTCGGCATGTTGGGCGAGGGCATGACCCAGGGCAATCCCGTCTCATCAAACCACATCTCGCGCCGCCAGCCTTCCATCGGGATGACCGTCAGCCGGACTTTTTTAGACAGGAATTTCTCGTTGAACATTCGGGCGAGCTCTCCGACCGTCATCCCGTGCCTCTCCGGGATCGGATAAAGACCGACGAACGAGCTGAACTCCGGGTATTCGAGCACCGGTCCTGCCAAATCTCTCCCGTTGATCGGGTTCGGGCGATCGAGGACGATAAAATCCACCCCGGCCTCGGCTGCGGCCTGCATGGCATAGGCCATCGTGGCGATATAGGTATAAACTCGCGTCCCGATATCCTGCAGATCGAAAATTAAGGCATCCACCTCCTTGATCATCGCCTTCTCAGGGATCTTGCCGGCGCCGGTCGTGTCAAAAGAGCGCATGAAATCGTCGATATTCCTCAGCATGCCGGGCGAGGCCTGAAAAGACTGACCGTAAAGGCTGAAGACGGGCAGCCTGAATTTATCGTCATAATAAAAAGGCACATATTCCCCGGCTTGGGCGTTTCCGCGGACTCCGTGCTCGGGCCCGTAGAGAGCGACGAGTTCGACGCCCTCGGCCGCCTGCAGAAGCTCGATACTGCTCCTCAGGCGGCTGTCCACGCCCGAAGGATTGGTGATCAAACCAACCTTCTTTCCTCTGACCAGGTCGAGCCCGGAGGCCAGAAAAACCTCCACGCCCGGCTTGACCGGCTGTCCGAGCCGGACCGCCGGGGCCGATTCTTCCGTTGCCTGGCGACAGGCAAAAAAAGCGCCAGCGATATTCAGAAGACAGGAAAGCCAAAAAACGGAAAGAAGATGGCGAAAGAAAATCTTTTTCATAGGGTTCCTTTCAAGTCGATTCTGGTTCGGCCGCTTCGCTTCCGGAACTTCCAGGAGTCTCGGACTGAAGGGACCATCGGCTCAGATTTTAATGAATATTTTTTTCTTATAAAGGATGGAGACCAAAGCGAGCCAGATCAGGACGTAGGTGACGGCATAAGCGAGGGATCCGTTCATTTCACCGGCCCAGGGAACGAAAAATCGCTGATAAGCAAAAGCGAGAATCCCCACCGTTGATCCTCCGGATGAAACTTTGACCCGGAGGAGCAGTTTGACGACGAGGGAAGAGCCGACATAGGCGGCGATGGCATTCGTTCCGAAGGCAAAAAACGGCCAGGCCCAAGCCCTCCATCCGAGCTCATCGACCAGCAGAGAACAGGCAGCGAGAAGCAGGAGAGCTGCGCCCGCGGAAAAGAGGACAAATGTGCTCGTCCAGAGCTGTTTGTTGATCGGGAAATAAGGGTGGAGAGCAAGGCCGAGAGCCGTCAGCCCAAATCCTCCAGCCGCCAGCCCGAGGTAAGTCCGGCCAGGCTTTCTGGGTTTCCTGATCCAATCTCCGGCCAGAGTCCCGAGAAGACAGGTGGCCACCGCCGGAAATGTGCTCAGTATTCCCTCGGGATCAAATCCCGGCTCGTAGAGATGCCCGGCCAAAAGGCGGCTGTCGACATAAGCGCAAAGATTTCCTTTCTTCTCCAGAACGCCGGGGCCGTAGCCCGGGACCGGAACGAGCATCATGACCAGCCAATAGCCCCAAAGGACAGCAAGGCAGACAGCCATCCGTCCTCCGGGCCGCAAATGAAGATAGAGCAGGGCTGAGAACAGGTAGCAAAGGGCAATCCTCTGCAAGACTCCAGGAATGCGCAGGGTGGCAAAATTCAACCGGGGAATCAAGTGAAGAAGAATTCCCAGGCCGAAAAGGACCAAGCTCCGGCGGAAGATCTTGCCGTAAATCTTCCCCCTGCCCGCCCCCTCTTCCAGCCGCCGCGCGATCGCCAGCGAGATGGAAGCACCGACGATAAAAACAAAAAACGGAAAAACCAAATCGGTCGGGGTCCAGCCGTGCCATTCCGCGTGCTTCAGAGGGGGATAGACGAATGCCCAGCTTCCGGGATTGTTGACCAGGATCATCCCCACGATCGTCAGGCCGCGCAACGCATCTAAAGAGGCAACGCGCCGACCGGTCAAGCCGTCCTCTTGATGACGACAAGGGTCATGTCGTCCAGCGGCGCGGCACCGCCGCAGAAGTGCCTCAATTCGTCCAGGACTTGTTCGACGATCTCGGCCGCCGACTGCTTGGAGTTCTTTTGCAACACGGCCGCCAGGTTCTCCTCGCCGAATTCTTGTTTTTGCGGATCCAGAGTTTCCGTGATCCCGTCCGTGAAAAGAACGACGATCTCGCCGGGTGAAAGATGGATTTTTTTCTCTTCATAGCTGACGTCGGGGAACATTCCGAGACAGAAACCGCCGCTTTCGAGGCGGGTGACTTTTCCATCCTTGGCGATATGCAAAGGCGGGTTATGGCCGGCGTTGATATAGCGGAGTTCGCCCGTTCTCAAATTCAAGTCGCTGAAAAAGAAGGTGATAAACCGGTTTGCAGCCGAGCTGCGGTGGACGAAATCGTTGAGCTTGGCGATCATCTCGACAAGGTTGATCTGGGGATTGATTTCGGCATGAAGCGCCGCTCGCAAAGACGCCATCAACAGCGCGGCGCTGATCCCTTTGCCGGAAACGTCCGCGACCAGGATCGCCATCCGGCAGGGGTCGATGCGGATGAAGTCATAGTAATCGCCCCCGATATGGAGACAGGGGATGTTCGTCCCGGCGATGTCAAAATTCTCACAGACGGGATTCTCCTTAGGTTGAAAATCCTTCTGGATCTGAGAGGCCAGCGCCAATTCCTTTTGAAATTTTTCCATTTCGATCGCTCTCTCGACGGCCAGCGCCTGCTCATACTTCACGGCCGCCAAGTTGGCCAGGAGCGTCAGGAGCCGCAGATCCTCCTCCGAAAATTGATCGAGAAGCATGATCCGGTCGGCATACAGGACGCCGATGATTTCGCGGTTGTTCCAGAGCGGGACACACATCGCCGAATGGATATTCGATAGAATGACGCTTTCTTTGTCGCTAAAACGCTTGTCCTTCTGGGCATCGGTCGTCAGGACGGAAGAATGGTTGTCCAGGACCAGGTTGATGATGCTCTGGCTGACGACGATCTTCTGCCGGGCCAAATTGCGGTTGTTGATCCGGGTGACCTTGGGAATCATCTGGGGAGGATTGCCCTCCCTGAGCATCAAGACGCCCCTGTCGATCGGAAGATATTCGGAGATCAAGTCCATCACCCGGTTCAAGAGCTCACCCAGAGGCTGGTGGAGGATGAGGGCCTGGCTGACCTCGTTGAGCACGGCCATGGATTTGACGTCCGAACGGATTCTCAGGAAATCGGCCGGCGTGGCCAGATTCTGCATGGTCGTCTCAATGTCGGTCTTCTTCAGAATATCGTTAAGGTGGATGATCGTGTTGATACTCCGCGCCGGCGAGGGCATTTCGGAGACCTCGACGGGAGCGTGGGAGAGGGCCCGATCGAAAATCAGACGAGTCGAGCCGATGAGAATTTCATCGCCCTTCTTGAGAACGGCCTCGCCAGCCAGCTTTTTGCCGTTGAGAAATGTCCCGTTTTTACTGCCGCTGTCGCGAAGAATGAACCGACCTTCGGACAAATAGATGACCGCATGATGGCCGGAAGAGAAGGGGTCGGGAAGCACGATTTCATTATCAGCGGAGCGGCCGATGGACAGCTTCTCCTTATCGAGATCGTATTCAAAAC
>Ga0136652_1000130_pt1 | contig 42083 bp, 46 predicted proteins | sample ConPoolayeEmetaG_FD_94864 | JGI IMG/M metagenome (GOLD analysis project Ga0136652, IMG submission 94864) | Hot spring microbial mat communities from California, USA to study Microbial Dark Matter (Phase II) - Cone Pool mat layer E metaG... ...
ACGTCCACGCCTACAGCAGCAGACTCAGGCTCAGGAACCACACTAGGCAAAACAGACGGAGACGGAACAACAGACGGAGCAACCGTAGGAGCAACAGTCTCAGTTGGCTGAGGCGCAACAGCGGCTGGCCCAACTGCCAGGTAAGTTGTAGCAAATGAGCCAGCGTAAGAGTTGGTTCCTTCAAAGGTTGCAGTAATCTGATATAATCCTTCGACAGGAGGAACCCATGTTATGCCAAAGGTTCCAGCTATGTCTGTCGTTGCTGTTCCGATGTTTTGGAAGTTGCCATTTGGGTCTATTGCTGTCAGTTTGACGTCGACACCCTTTGCATTAGTAGGCATGGGCTTCTGTTGATGAAGATATTCCATCCACGCACTCATGTCGGTATCGCATATAGCAGGAGTATCTTTTGAGCCAGGCGACTGGTCGGTTACTGTACCTGTGAGGACTATTGCGGTTCCTAATGGAGCTGCAATTTGAGGAGCTGAAACTGTTGTTCTGCTGGGTCCTTTACCGAAAGTGTAAATTTTTCCGTCCAAGGAATTAAGCGCCGTGTAGTATCCATTAGAGATGGCACCCATACGTAACTTTCCGGATATACTCCAAACTAGTTCACCGGTGTTAACGTCGAGGCACCAAAGTTTGCCACCTCTCCATGGGATACCGTCAGGGGAGTGCTCATCGTTAGTTATGTACAGTTTACCGTCAGCAATTGTAAAGCCTGAATAGACGGGGTACGTACCATAGGGCGTTTCATAACCTGAGCTTCCAAAGTAATAGTCCCACAGCAGTCTTCCGTTAGAAGTGTCGTAAGCGCGAACATGGCCGTCGTATCCTGACACAAATAATTTGTCGTAGGCGATTTGCCATTGCCAATTGAAGCTTGCCCAGCCGCTGGTGTAAGGTTCAGTTGACCAAACTTCTGCGCCTGTTCTGAGACTGTAGGCGTGCATTATAAGTCTGGCTTCGTCATACATAGTGTATATGCCACTGCCGATGGGACCTGGAATGTAGAATGTCTCCAAGATGCCGGTTCTATTGGCTGTCCACAATGGGCTCAGTGTGGTGGGATAGTTTCCGTTTGAGTCTTTCTTCATTTGACTCACGTCATACATTACGTCAACATGAGTAGGTGGAACCACTGAGTTGTCGGCGTATGTCGCCAGTGCATAACCATCTTTAACTTCTTGAAGTGATGTCCCAGGGATCACTGGAGGTATTGATACGTTCCATTCGACCCCTCTGTTGCCGTCGTATGTTGCTCCAATTGTTGGTCCCCACGTGTCTAGGAAGGTTGGATTGTAGAGAACTTTGGTTGAGTTCCAGAGGATCATTCTGTTCCTAGTTGAGTCAAGGGTGTATGCAAGTATTTCACCTTTTGGTCCTGGTATCGCGGTTGATACTCCGAATCCTCCTGGACCGCCCCATGTCACGTTTGCGATACTACACATGTATCTGCCGGTGTAAGCATCATACATTTTCCAAGTGGTGCTTGGTGCCGAGAATAAACCGCCTGGACCCGTGTCCCATAGGTACGCAAGTGCTCCGTGCTCGTTTGGCGTATCGATATTAACTACCTGCGCGAATTTTATGCTGGTGTCATTCAGTATCCATACATCTTCCCCTGTGTATAAATCAACACAACGAGTCTGGTAGACTACTGTTTGGTCTAGATAGTGCTCTGTGAAGATTATTTTTCCGTCAAGTATGAGGGGGTTGTAGTGTTCTTCGTATGATAAGCCTTGGTAATAGTTCACGTCTCCGAAAGGCCCACCTACGAGGCCACCGAGCATAATTTGTTTGGTCCAAAGTATGTGTGCGCTGTTGGGTGCTATCGTGTATGGAGAGAAAGCGTTGTTGCCGCTACCAAAAGAGCGCGTCATGAAATCGTAGCCTTCCATTAACCAATTGTCCGCAATTTCGTTCCAACCTTTGTTTTCTCCATAGATGGGGGTTGTCCAATAGCCGGTTGGGAGGGGGTTGTTGGGCATTGGCAAAACAGGTTCCTGTGTCACATTGACTGTAATTTCTGGACTTTGACTGGGAAGGTATGTGTTATCGTAAACTGATAGCCCAAACAAGCTAAACGATGAACCATTTATGCGTTGGCCAGGGAAAAATGTCTGCAGCTTATATTGACCTACCATGGTAGGCACATAGATAAACCAGCCATTACTCGTAGGGTCGGTAGTAAGACCAGTTTTGTTGAAGACTGACCCATCAGGTAAAGTGATTTTTACTGTAAAGCCTGTGAACATCGTACCTGCTCCTAATGCACCTGCGTTTGGTGAGACCTTGTCAAGCCTAAATGTAACCAGCAGATTTTGACCTACACCTACAGGGTTGGGTGCAGCAGCAATAAAAGAGAATGTTTCAACCATCTTGGTTTCAGCGGACGCAAAAGGTATTGCTGCAAATATCGAGGTAACAGCTAGCATCAGTATTATCGTGATAACAGCAACGGAGTTAGCAAATTTTTCTTGTTTTTTCATATTTTATTTCTCCTTTTATTGGAAGTAGTCGATTAAAAATGTTTTAAGCGTTTGTAATCAGTAGTACTGACGACAATGCGAAAGCTTAAAACTAAAAGGCTTCATATTTGCTCCTACTAAAAATTGGGGAACACCTTTGATGCTACAGGATGAGTATCTCCAAACGTTGATGGACTTGGGGTTAACACTGGTTCAAGCTAAAGCATACCTTGCCCTTTGCCGATTAGAATGCGCCACCATAAAGGCTATCTCGAAAACTTCAAACCTTGCACGTCAAGATGTCTACCGCATTATGCCGTCTCTTCAAAAGATGGGTCTTGTGGAACAGATAATTTCTAACCCAACCAAATATCACGCGGTTCCAATAAAAAACGGCGTTTATAGCTTACTTCAACACCACTTACAAGAACAAGAAAAATTGACAAAAAAAACTACAGCGCTTCTCAATCGTCTTAAGGAAGACAACTTCAAGATTGCCTTTGCGGTACAAGAAGAACCACAGTTATTAATTATCTCGGAATTATCACTTCTCTTCAAGAAACTCATGAACGGGACTCGAGCGTCCCAAGTAAGCATTGATTCCATAGGAACATGGGAAGCATTTGATGGAGTTACATCAAATGGATTGTCGGACTTTAAGAAGACACTCCAGCGAGGGGTAAGAATAAGGGCAATTACGGAAAAACCGCCAAATGGAAAAAGGTTACCGAATTATGTAAAAACTTTGCAGAAGCATCCATTATATGAAGTTAGATTTGTAATTCCCCCTGCACCTATCACTATGGCTATACTGGACAAAAGAGAAGTTAGCATATGCATTTCAACTCCTGCTGACAACTCGCCCTCCTCTCTGTGGTCAAGCAACAGCATTATTACAGGTTTAGCCTTAAACTATTTTGAAGAGATTTGGAGCAAAGCCTCAAAAAGCATACCTGTGGGAAAAAGGGAAGAGATACAACCAAATTTAAACTTAACTCGAAAAAACACAGTTGACCATAAATTACACACTAACTCTTCGGTACTACAATATTAGTCTGTATGCAAAAAGTAATGCTTGAAAAAGGTATCAACTCCTTTTTTAGGATAAAGCATATAATCGAGGGCGACCTCATTCTGCGGTCATCAATAGGCTGCGAAAACGAATGGAGACGCCGAAAGCTCAACTGACACATAAAACAATACTGTTGCCCATAATCGGGATAGTTGCCTTTTTTTTATACATCCTTCTCTTCAACGTAAACATTCTGGAAATTATAGCTACAGCCCAGACCGCTAATCTGTGGCTTTACTCAGCAGCGGTACTCGTAGGATTTATAGAGATATTTTTTTATGCAGTTTCTTGGCAAACTATACTAAAAGCGCTCAAAGTCAAAATCTCAATAGTGCGTTCTTTTCTCTACACATGGTACGGCATATTTATGGATCTTGTTATTCCAGCAGAGTCAATCGCAGGCGAAGTCTGCAGGATATACCTTGTTAACCGAGAACAAAACGGCACCAGCGGCAAAACAGTCGCCTCAGTAGTCACGCAGAGAATCTTGGGGATGGCGATCAACGTGGCAGTTCTACTTATGGGGATTATCTTTCTTTTTGACACCGCCACCATTAATCCAATTATCTTCAATGCAATTGTGCTTTTCACAGCCTCGATAACTGCTATCTTATGTGTGCTGCTGGTAATTTCATGGAAAGAAAATTGGAGCACAAAAATAATTGATGGCCTAATAAGAGCAGGAGAATTCATAAGCAGAGGACGTTGGAAAGAAAAGTTCGTCGCCCTTAGAGAGGAAACATTAAAGGCAACAAAAATGTTCCATGATTCAATGAAAGAATTTGGACGAAAACCTCAAGCATTAATCTTGCCAACTGCTCTGCTTGTGCTAAATTGGATTTCCAGTCTTGCAATCCCCTATCTTGTGTTTCTTTCGTTAGGAGTTCAAGTATCCTGGACGATAATCTTCATAACATCTTCCATAGTTGTCGCTGTCAAATCTATCCCTGTAGGTGTACCCTTCGAGGTAGGGCTACCAGAAATAACAATGACTACACTCTACACCTCCATGGGTGTACCTGCAGGCATTAGCGCAACCGCAACAGTTCTAAGTCGTATAATCACGCTGTGGATACGAGTGGGATTCGGTTTTGCTGTGCAACAATGGATAGAGTTGAAGTCTGTTTTTAAAGCAAAATCTGCATTTTCACTGCAAAAAGCCTAAAACTTTTGCTTTACATTATTTTTATTTTAAGGCACCCAAATGGAAATAACAATTGAATACGCAACAAGTGGACTACTTGACGAGTTATATGAGATAGAAAGGCAATGCTTCAAACTGGAAGCTTTTTCAAAGGCTTACCTTCGAGCCTTACTGAGCGCATATAATTCGGTAGGTTTGGTTGCAAAGGTAAACCATCAATTAGCAGGTTTCATCATAGGCGTAATAGAAATGGATCAGAACACTCCTGTGGGGCACATACTCACTATAGATGTGGCACCTACCTTTCAGCGCAGAGGCATTGCCCAAAAACTGTTACAGGTAATTGAAGACATTTTTAGGGCACAAGCTATCACTACCTGCCATTTGGAAGTACGGGAAGACAACACTGCAGCTTTAAAGCTGTATGAAAAATCAGGTTATAGCAAAGTTGCTAAACTTGAGAACTATTATCCCAGTGGTCACGGTTTATACCTAAGGAAAAACCTGTAAATTTCATATAAAGGTACACCAATTGAAAGCTCGTTTGCTGTCTGACGAAGTGGCTTGGAGCACAAAATGCTTAAAAATGTTAGCTTCTTCATAATACGGGTAAAAGGAAGTTGGCTATGCAGCAAAGCAGTGAGCAGCCCTTCATGAGGAACCTTGTTATCCTGATTAGGAATACAACGTGGCGCTGCGGAAAAGTTGAACGATCAATTGTCAAGCATCTTCACAAGCGTCATGAGAACTTTGGCAAAGTTGAAGTCTCTGTTAAGGACATAATGCATCACCTTAACTTGGGCGGAGAAAAAAGAAGCGAGTTCTTGGATGCACTCAAGCGTCTAGAAAAGCGGAATATAGTGAAATTATTGTAAAAAAAATATTGTTGCCTCATCCAGAGGCCTTTTTATTTTACCAGCTTCTTAGCGCTTCCAATCCACATTTTGACGATTTTAGGGGAAACTTGGAGTTTTGCAGCTAAAACTTCTGGAGATGCCTCAGCTAGGGCTTTGAGAGTTTCGATGCCACTTGCCCTCAACTGGTCAGCTCTTGCTTTGCTTATTCCTCTTATTTGAGTAAGTTCTGAAGTAACATCAGCTGTCGCAGCCGGCGGTTTTTCAGGAAATACAGCAACTGGAACTTGAGGTGAAGGAGGCTTGGGTTCTGCTATGGTTAAGACTGGTGGGGGGGCTTCTTGCTGCGTGGTGTCTTCTGGCTGTTGAGACGTAAACTTTGTTTGCGTTTTTGGTTTAGTAAAAAAGCCGACAATGGCACATAAAATACCTAAAATTGCTGTGGATACAACGTAAAGGTTACGCCCGTTTTGTTCAGTCACCATGACAAATGAAAAGGCTGTTACTAAGAAGAACACTACAGCCAAAATGTAAAAGGTATAGTCTAAACGCATTTTGCTATCACTACCTCCTTATTTTTGTTATGGCGCTTAAATAATTTTCCTCAAAAACGTGAACTGAAAAAGAATCTTGAACACGGTTTATTTTAGGAGTTCATGCTCTTTTGGAGGAGCCTTAATTAAGCCTTTTTTCATGAGTAACAGAGTTGATTCTCTTGCAGTTCGAATTATTGTTGTCGCACGTTCGTATAACTCGTTTCGGCTAGGTTTAACTCGGGCAACGCCCTGCTCGATTGATTTTAAGGCGCAAGCAACAGCTTCACGGGGGAAAACTTCCCACTCCTCCATTCTGGGCAAGATGTCTTTCTCGTTAATGCCGCGCTCCTCTGCAAAGTTTGCTAGTTCTTGTGCTGCTGCGATGCACATATCGTCTGTCACAGTTTTAGCTTTTACATCTAAAACACCGCGGAATATTGCAGGAAAACCTAAACTGTTGTTGACTTGATTGGGGAAATCATTTCTGCCTGTAGCAACAATACGTGCTCCTGCCTCTTCGGCTTCCCAAGGCCAAATTTCAGGAATAGGATTTGCACACGCAAAAATGACAGCGTCATCCGCCATGGTTTTTATCCAGGCGGATTTAATTGTTCCAGGTCCCTGTTTGGATGCAGCAACAACGGCGTCGACGCCTTTAAAGGCTTCTTCTATGTTGCCTGCTCGGTTTTCGCCGTTGGTTATTTGAGTTAACTCGTACTTCCACGGGTCAGCTTCCTTGGTTATGTCTTTTCGGTTTTTGTGCACTACGCCTTTTGCGTCTACCATAATGATGTTGGCTGGTTTTACGCCCCAACGCTGAAGAACATAGGCTGTACGTATATTCGCGGCACCCGCGCCTATCAACGTTATAAGGGTCTCTTTGGGTTTTTTCCCCACAATTTTAAAGGAGTTAATTAACCCTGCAAGAATTACGGTTGCGGTGCCCTGTTGGTCATCATGCCAAACTGGAATCTGAAGTTTTTCTCGAGCTTTTTCTAAGGTGTAAAAGCATTTAGGCTTCTCTATGTCTTCCAAGTTTATACCGCCAAAAGTTGGTTCAAGAAGCTCGCAGGTGCGGACAATTTCTTCAGGGTTTTTGGTTTTCAGGCAAATAGGAAACGCGTCTACGCCACCTAGATACTTGAAAAGCATGGCTTTACCTTCCATAACGGGCATAGCTGCTTCAGGTCCGATGTCGCCTAAACCCAAAACTCGTGTGCCATCGGTGACGACAGCCACGCTGTTCCAACGGTTAGTGAATTCGAATGATTTATCAGGGTCAGCTTGAATTTCTCGGCAAGGTGCTGCTACACCTGGCGTGTACCATATAGAGAAGTCTGTTGGACCTGTAATGGCGCATTTTGGCATAACTTGCATTTTGCCTTCATAAAACCTGTGCATGGCAGGTGCAAGTTGAGCAGGTTTTTTAGCTTTAGATAATAATTCCTCAACAGTTTTTTTTGATTTAATATTATCTGAAGGCATGTTGGCGCGTTCCTGTTATAAAGTACAGAGAGTGAAACTGTGATTGAGGTTAAAAGGTTTGTGCCTGACAAAGGTTTTACAATTTCAAAGTTAAAAATGGAAAAGCTATAAGGTTCGACTGCGACTATCTACAAGCAATTATTGGTGGAAAAATGACTGAACATGATAACTTAACTGACCCTCAAAAGGCAAAAGAATACTCTCAAACCATGGCGGAAAGCCGAAATGAATTGGAAATCCTCAGAGCAGAACTTCAAAAATTGATGGTAAAGTTTGGACTGCGTGCACTTAAACTCTACCAAACAGGCGCATCTGAACCTCTTCAGCCTATGCAGATGTCCTATTTGATTAAGTATGAATTAAATAACGTCATTGCAGATCTGCAGGAACCAGCTGCTATGGAAGAGTTAATCAGACAAACAAAACTTGAGTACCAAAAACTGCAGCAAAAATAATCATATACTGAGACTGGGGGCTAAATTGGCGGTTTAACATGGGTTAGCTCCTTGGCACCGAGTCTCATCCATTTTTGAAACTCTTCAGATGGCGGAAAATTTGCGTAAAGTTGCTTACGGTTTGACTCCAAAAAGGTATTTTTAGCTCCTGCGTAGTCGGCGGCAGTAAGCAGCATATGTCCTTTGCTTTTAGCAGCGTTATAGATTGCTTTTACTCGTTTTTGCCACTGAGCATCTCTTAGGGCATGGTGCTCCATGATTACTACTGGAATTATTTCAGTGAGTTGTTTGAGGTTTTCTAAGCCCTGTTGTAGGCAAGTTGCAGTAATTTTATAGCCCTCAAGATAAAATGGTGGGCCGCCAATTAGTAGCACATCGGGTTTTTCGGTTTTAATTAAATTCGCGGTATATGCAGATATTGGTCCTTGAACGTCAGGAGCAAACATGAACCGCTCATCACCATAATGTACAGTAACCATTATAACCCAGCCTAATGCAGAATCAGTTGTGCCATGAGGGACAGCTTCAGAAAAACTTAAAATTGTTTCTTTGCCAAAAATGTAAGATTTGCCATCAGCTGACTCCAGTGTTTTGGCGTATGTTCCACCTATTTTTTGAAAAACTGATGCACGTTGGCGTTGGCTGGAATTAATATTTTTCCTGGGGTTCTTTGCCAGAATGGTTTTCCCTTCGTATATCTGTTGGGCGGTCTCGTTGGCTTGCGTCCAGTTAACGACCCAATCCTCGTAGCTGGGGGTGTGGTGGTCAAAATGGTAATGTGAAATTGTGACCACTTCAGCTTTCTCTGCTATAGAAGAGATACGTTGACGGAGTTTTGCGATCGTTTGGAACTCCATAGGATGTGGCAACAGACTGAAACGGTAAGGTGCAAGTGATGCTCCTGCGTCTAATAGAACTTTAACGTCAGGTGTCTCTACAAAAGTACACATCGAACGGACACCAAAACTCTCCGCAGCTAATGGGGTAACTTTTATTTTATTTAGCATGCACTCGCCATTTAGGTTATACTGAGTTAGCAGTTTATACGAAAAGAAGTCTTATTTATTTGCGCTGTCACTTTTTTATGCACAGATATGAAAATGTATAAACAACAAAAATTTTAACAATGTTCAAACGATATGTTTAATATCAACTTGAACTTTTCTGAGAAAGCAGTGCTATGGCATTAGCCTTGACCTTAACGTCAAAACCGCACCAACAAGGTGCTGATAATGCCTTATCTCGATGGGACTAAAAGTGAGTGACATGAAAGGCATTGAATTCCTCCTCTTAGCAGTTGGTGCGTTAGTTGGAGTTTTTCTTCGCTACAAACTTGTTGAGTCGCCTCTCGCAATAGGCGGTTTGCCTGTTAACGTATTAATAGTTAACATTATTGGCAGTTTTGTAGTTGGTTTTTTCTCTATAGCGACATTGACACTGAACCTAGATGCAAAATACTCTCTGTTTGTAGCCATCGGTTTCTGTGGTTCCTTCACTACGATGTCCTCGTTTGCGCTTGAAACGAGCAACCTACTAGACAATAACCGTTTTTATCTCGCACTACTGAATATTTTGGCAAATGTGGGTCTATCTTTGGTTGCTGTGATTTGCGGCAGAATAGTCGGGAATGTATTAATTGAGAGGTTACTTCAATGAAGATGAAAATGTGGAATCTTACAATACGTATAAAAAAGAATGACGAGCTTGACGGAAAACGCCTTCACACACTTCTTTTGGAGTTACTCATTAAAGCGGGAGTTAGCGGTGCAACTGTGTGGACAGGTGTAAACGGCTTTGGTAAACGAGGTAGCTCAACATTGCATCTTGAAGGCGTGTCGATAAATATGCCTTTGATAATCGAAGTTGTAGATGAGCAGGCTCGGCTGGAGCCACTTCTTCCAGACCTCAAACGGTTAATTGGCGACAATGGTCTGGTAAGTATCAACGAAGTTTACGTCTTATAATAAAACACCTTTGTTATGCAGAAAAATAATAAAAAAAGAAGGAAAAGGTATTTTTGCAGTTATTTACGTTTGCGTAGAAACACTACGGCGATGGCTACGATCGCAATTATTATTACGGCGGCAGCAATGATGTAGAGGTCCATGCCTGGTGTAGGCGCTTCTGGCTCAGGAACTACAGAGGGAGACACAGCCGGTGTTGGGGATACAGTCGGTACGGTGGTCGGTGCTGGCGCTGCAGTTGTGGGTGCAGAAGTTGCTGTAGGGGCTGGCGAGGGGGCATCAACTATGCCTATTGCGGTTCTTGCCTCAGAAGGACCATATGAAGCTGATCCTTCAAACATCGCTATAATTGTGTATTCTCCTGGAACAGGAGGCGTCCAAAGTTTCTTGAATAGACCCCCCGCGTCGGTTGTTACTGTGCCAATTTGTTGGATGTTGCCGTTAGGGTCGTAAGCTATTAGCTTCACTGGTACACCTTTCGCGTCTGTTGGAGCAGGTCTTTGCTGGTACAGGTGTTCCATCCATCCGCTCATATCTTCGTCAGCAATTGCAGGTGTGCCTTTGGCGCCTGGAGATTGATCAGTTACGGTTCCTTCAATGAGGATACTTGAACCTACTGTGGAGACTTTTGGCGAGGCTGTGACGGTTGTTGCGCTGGGACCTATGCCAAAGCAGTATATGCGGTTGTCGAAGTAGTTCAAGCTTAGGGCGTAACCATCAGCTATTATTGGTGCAAGACCCATGAAGGACATGTTCCATACGGGTTTTCCTGTTTGCGCGTCAATTACGTGGATTCTCCAACCGTGGAAGTATGGCGTGTTAGGCGAGTGCTCGTTTGTTACTACGAAAACTTTGCCGTCAGCTACTGTAAAGGCGTTGTCTTTTAGCGGATAGGTGCCGTAGGGTGTTTCAAAGCCGCTACTTCCAAAGTAGTAGTTCCACAAATTCTGCCCTGTTGCAAGGTCGTAGCAGTGTACTGTGCCATCGTATCCTCCTGCGTAAAGTTTACCGTAGCCATAGCTGGTGTCCGCGTAGGGTTGATACATACCCCATGCGCTGGTGTACGGTTCTGTTGGACCCCACTTCTGAGCTCCTGTGCGGACATCGTAGCCGTACCATACCATCTTCTCTTTGACGAAAGTTGTGAAGACGCCGTCTGCCATTGGTCCATTCATGATTGTTCCGTCGTATGTCCTGTTTTGTACGAATAACTGAACGGGTTGTTTTCCATCTTTGATGTCGTAGGCAACATCAGTGGTTATAGTTGTAGGTACAGTTTGGTGTGTGGCTCTTGCATAAATGTATTCATTGCTAATTTTTGCTATGCTCTGTGTTCCAGGAACATCAGGTATGGAAACATTCCATTGGTAACCTGCGGTCACGTTAGGAGTAGTGGGTGAAATCATCCATCGCCAGTTGGTGTCAACGCTTGGATAGATTGCCTTCGTTGAGTTCCATAAAGTCATGTAGTTACCCGCTGCATTAAGAGTGTATATGAGAAATTCTCCGCTGTTTCCCATTACCATGGAACCCGAAGGCACTCCTGTTAGATCTAATATCCAGTCGCCTGTGAATGCATCATACATCTTGTATGTTGAGCCTTGGACGCTCCAAAGGTAGGGTATAACACCGTGCTGATTAGGCGTTTCCATGTCCAGCAGTTGACCAAATGTGAAGAATTGGTAGTTCTTATTGGTGCTATTTATGTACCAAATGGTTTCGCCAGTATAGAGGTCTACACAGTAAGCTCCGTCCCATAAATTGGATCCCGAACCGAGTTTAAGGTTGTAGTACAGTCGTCCATTCATGATTATTGGGGGTTGGAATTTGCGTTCGTATGTTTCCCCTGGGTAGTAAACGTTGTCACCGAATGCCCCGCCGACTGCACCGCCGAAAGCGATTTCTCTTGTCCATAAGATGTGTGCAGTGTTGGGTGCTTTACCGTACGGTTGGAAGTTACCCATACTGTCATAGGCACGTGGTCCGTGTGGACCTGTAGATCCCGCTGCAAGCCAGTAGCTAGCAATTGAAGCGACTCCTCTAAGTTCAGCATTTAAGGGACGTGTCCAATAACCAGACGGAAGAGGTAAATCTTGCCAGTGAGCAATAGCTGCTTGCTGCACAGTAAGCTCTACAATTGAGCTTTGGCTAGGTAGATAGTTGTTTTGCACAGTTGCACTAACGTTGATAACTTGGCCAGGAAAGCGAATTTGGAAGGTGTATTTGCCAACAAGCGTAGGTGTGTAAAGCGTATATCCTGAGGCTACAGAATCTAATGTAAAGGGTCCTTTAGTTTCGGTTGTTCCATCGGGTTTGGTAATAGTCAAAATTAATCCAGTCCATCGGTCTCCAAAGAGAGTAGCAGCATTTGGTGTTACTTTATCGAGCCAGAAATTTACACTAAGTGTTTGCCCTACACCTATTGGGTTTGGGTTAACTGTCAAGAAGCAGTAGGTGGGGATGTCTGCGGCGTTGGAGAGCGGTATTGAGGTTACCAGAACAGATAGAGTTAACAGCAGAATCAAAGTGAAGCCTATTCTAAAATTGTTTTTCTGTATTCTCATTTTTTTTCTCTCCGGAATATTTTCGGTACACTGAGTTAATTAGGTTGTAATATAAATTTTTCTCTCAATTCAAAAAATCAGGGAACAAAAACTTAGTTTCTTGATAATTTTGAAGTTAATAATCCCTCTAATTAGATTTAATATTAATAAAGATCGGCTAAACTTAATATCGCAATCACAATTATCATTAGGAACGAGGACGGAATTTGGGCATTCAAAGAAAAATTGATTCAATAGACGCAGAAATTTTAAAAGCCCTATTGAAGGACGCAAGAACTAGTTTTGCGGATATCGCAAAAATTTGTAAGGTTCAACCAAACGTCATACGTACACATTTTAATAAGTTAAAGAAGGACGGCGTAATTACAGGGGAAATTATGGAATTACGTCCAGAATTTTTTGGGTACGACTGTAAGGCTACTCTTCGCCTCAAGGTTAACATAAACAAGGTAGCAGGCGTAGTTGCCCAATTGAAAACCATACCTGAGGTGCTTCAAGTAGCTGAGGGTATTGGTAGAAAAAACCTGCTTTGCTTCACGATAACTCGGAATATAAAAGACCTCAACAAAATTGTAGAGCTAATAAGGGGACTAAACGGAGTGACTGAGGTAGAAGCTAACCTTTGGGTCACAACAGCAGAAAACGTGTTCCCCGCAAATCTTCAAGTTAACGCTGAGGCATAATAATGGATGCAACAGACTTAAAAATAGTCGAAATCTTAGCTAAAAACGCCCGCGTCTCTTTCAGGAAAATTGCAAAACAACTGAATATTTCGCCTCAAATGGTAAGCAGAAGATACAACAAGTTAAAAAAAACAGTTTTCTCTTATTCCTCTGTGACGGTTAATTTGGAAAAACTTGGGTTCAAAGCATCAGCAGGATTTTGTATAAAGGTTTCTAAAGAAAAACAGAGTGAAATCAACCAGATTTACGATAAAATAACAAAGTTACCAAACGTTATAGTGGGAGGTGTGTTACTTGGAGCTGTGGATATGTGTTTCCTTGTCCCATTCAGAAACTTTGCAGAGATTTTTAATTTTCAAAAACAACTCTCAGAAATAGAGGGCATCGAAGAAGTGGACATAACACTCTACAGGGCACATCAAAGTTGGCCAAGAGAACTTCATCAACCCTTTTTACAGAACATTAAACATTCTCCAACCTGACAAGGTAGCGTATTCGCAACAGTCAAACTTAATCAATTAGGGTCAAAAAAGCAGCCAAAAAGTGTGGTAGATAAATCTCCTAAATTTTAGTTTAAACGTAACGATAGCTGAAATACAAAAACAAAATAAAACTTGAGATTTTACCTGAAAGCTTTAAAGTTAGAAACCCAAAGAGCACACGGTGGGCGATGACGACTCTGGCCCCGAAGACATGTAGGATGATTTGGATCTTGAGTGCGATGGCAAATGTGCACATGCGCATTTGTCGATAGAGCCCACCAATAAAGTCTACGCTGCTAAATTGTTCACGCTTTGGCAAAAAATAATTGTAATTAGAAAAAAGAGGAACAGGTAAACAAAAGAAACAGAGAAGCATGTCGGCGTTAAAATATCAGAAGTTCAAGATTTGAATTACTGTTGTTCAATGTAAGCTGGTTAGTTTGAACGTTTTGTACTTTTTAAAAAGACGGCTCAAGTATTATTCTTGTGTCCACTGCTTTTGCTCCTGTTTCATAGACCATAATAGGGTTTAAATCAAGCTCTTTAATTTCTGGATGATCCATAACGAGTTTCGAGACACGCATTAAGGCATCGACAATTGCATCTATGTCAACCGCTGGCGAATTTCGGTACCCTTTCAAAAGTGAATACGCTTTAATTTCAGTGACCATGCTTAAGGCATCTTGCCTGGTTAGGGGGGCAACTCTGAAGGTTACATCCTTGAGCATCTCGACAAAGATTCCGCCTAAACCGAACATAACGGTTTGCCCGAACGTGGCATCCTTGACGGAGCCAATGATGACCTCGGTTGATTGAGGAGCCATCTCCTGAACCAAGATACCCACTATGTTGGCTTTAGCGTTGTATTTTTTTGTGTTGATCAAAATTGTGTTGTATGCGGCTTTGACTTCCTCAGGGGTTTTCAAGTTAACTTTTACACCGCCCGCTTCAGTTTTGTGGATAATTTCAGGCGAAATTATCTTTAAAACTACAGGAAAGCCAATCTTTGTGGCAAAGTCTGCCGCTTCTTTTTCATTTTTTGCAACATTGAACTTTGTTACTGGAATGCCGTAATCTATACAGACTGCTTTTGCTTCAGGCTCTAGCAGTATTGTACGCCCTTCTTTTTTAGCTTGAAAGATAATTTTGTCAGTTTTATTCAAATGTTGCAACTCCTTGCTACGCAAGTCTGCAGTGCATAAATAAATTGTTTACCTTAAAATCGTTTTGCACTGCAAGACACATAAAGGAACAGCAAACTGGAGCTTAAGTTACAGGACGCTTAAGAGCGCAAAAACTTTGGCGTCATCAATCATATTATGAACTTTGGCGTATTCGTCGGGTTGATGGGCAACCTCTTCTTCGGTACTCCAAACAACAGCGGCGATTCCTGCTTTCCTGAAGAACGCTGCACATGTACCGCCGCCGATTCCGCCAACTTTGGCGTCTAAGCCCCTAACTTTTTTGATTGCTTTTTTGAGTAGGGTAACAACCTCTGATTTGGGGTCTACTGCCGAGGGAGCCTGTTGGGCTTGTATTACTTCTATGCGTATTGTAGCGCCGCTCTTTTGTTCAAACGCCTTCGCAGCCGCTCTAATGTCAGAAAGGACATCTTTGATGTTGTATTGAGGAAGAACACGGCAGTCAAAGTACACCACATCCTCTCCGGGTACAATATTTATTGCCTCAACGTTTTTGTCTTTGCGTGTCGGTTCAAAGGTGCTGTTGGACACGTTAAACTGCTCGTCTTTGTTGTTATATTTTTCATGGAGCAACTCATCGAGCGCTAAAGAAAACTGCATACCGATACGATGCGCGTTTAAACCTCTATTTGGGGTGCTACCATGAGTTTGTTTACCCACCGTGACAACTTTAAACCAGAGGATACTTTTCTCGGCAACTTCAATTAAAGCACCGTCTGGTTCTCCGCTGTCTGGAACCACCACTAAGTCTCGTTTATTGAATAGGCCTTTGCTGATGAGGTGCTTGATGCCTAGGGTACTCTCGTATTCTTCGTCTGCCACAAAAGCTAAAGCCACGGTTCTTTTGGGTGTTATAGACAATTGCTTGAGAGCCAAGATTGCGAAAATTGATGCTACGAGTGATTGCCCATTGTCTAGACTGCCTCTGCCGTAAACTTTGTCATCTTTAAGTTTTGGTTCGAAGGGTTTGGTGATTTTCCATTGACCTTCCTCTGCGGGTACAACATCTAGGTGAGTAACTATCCAAAGTTTTGGAGAATCTACTTTGCCTCTGTAATAGACTATGAGGTTGGGTCTTTTACCTGAAGGCACACGTGGGTCTTCTGCATCGTATTGGTTTATCTCGTTGAAACCAAAATCTTGGAGAATTCCTCTGAGGAGTTCAGCTTTTTTGAATTCTCCTTCGCCGCCGTTTTCAGGTCCAACTGCAGGGGTGCCGATAAGCTTCATTAAAGTATCTATCATTTGAGGCTTGAGCACTTCTATCTGCTTGAAGAGTTCTGGAAATTGCACAAGGCTACCCCCAAACTATTAGTCTTGCTTACGTCTTATCGTTTTCAATTTATAAAGAAATTTTTATGCAATGGGGTTTTCTTTTAACTCTTGAAGCGCTCTAAGCCGCTTAATTATGTTGGGATGTGTAGACAAAAGTTCAGCAAGTCTATCCCCAGAAGTCAATTTTTTAGCAAGTATTTCATCGACCATTTTTTGACCAGTTACTGAGGCCTCATAAACGTGAAGCACCTCAGAGTCCTGTTGAGCGCGCTCTGGGTCAGCAATAAAGAGAGCCTTGAAAGCATTGAAGTTCTGTTTTTCTTGCGACCTAAGTATTTTGCCTGCTCTGCCGTTGGCATAGACTATTTTTGCTAATGCAGTGCTAAGTTTTGTTGCACCGTTATCAACCACGGCGACGCTGTGTCGGTCAGCATAGTATTCTCGCAATCTGCTTATATGTAGGGTAAACAGAGTTAAAAATTGCGAGAAAACCATGAAAGCGATGCCTATTAGTGGATTACCACTCTCGTTTCTACGTTGCCCTCCAGCCATGCTTGAGAATAGCAATGAGTAGCCAATGTAGTAAAAGAGCGCCGGCAAAAACGACACAGCCATCATAACTTGAACATCTTTATGTTTTAGATGACCCAGTTCGTGCCCAATAACTGCCGCCATTTCTCCTTCGTTTAAGGTTTTAAGTAATCCTTCAGTGACTGCGATTCTGTTGCCAGAAATTGGTGAACCGTATGCAAAAGCATTAGGTAAGGGTAACTTGGAGAGCATAATCTTGGGAGTACTAATACCGCTTTTTTTGCTCAGATCATTAACCACTTGGTGGATAAGAGGGTTTTCAGTTTGTTTTATTTCTTTTACTCGATAAATTGCATCAACAAGATAAGGTGAAAAAAGCCATTGTGCAATGTTTAAAGCAACTACTAGTATAGCAATTGTTACAAGATTAAAGACTCCGGCTAAAGTCAGAACTATACTGAAAACGAGGGTGGATAAACCAAAAATTACGGCCAACGTGGCGAGCATCGAAAGCCTAAGTTTCCACAGATTCATATGGTAAACTCCTCACTCTTTTTAAGAGTCTATCTTTTATAGAGGTTTATAATGTTTCTCTCATATTCTTTTGCAATTTATTTTGATTTCACTTTTTGCAGTCATATGAAAAAAGGTTTGCTGGAGCTTTGGCAATGGAGAGGAGATTTGGAGAGAGAATGAAACCCTTGTAAACTCAGCTGCTACCGCCTTTGAGTTTAAACTGCCAAAGCTCATTCAGCCCGTCTCTTTTATGACATAGTCGTATGCCCAATTTGAGTCTTTGATTGTCAGCGTCGAAAGCACGATTCAGATTCTCTCTGCGTGACTTAATTTTTCACTTCAAGGTATTTAACTTTTTGCAGTAAAATTGATAGTTTTTGATGATTATTAGCTCTATCCCAAGATTTGGTTGTTTAACCCAATATTTTGAATAGCAAATTTTGGTTTAAATTAAGGTTTAGGTAAAACATGAAGGTTTATCTATTGAGTTAACACGCTATTATAGGTTGCTTGGGGAAGAAAAATGGGAGATGTCGAAATAGACGAAATAGACGTAAAAATTTTAAGAAGCCTCATTAAAGATGCGCGAACCAATTTGAGAGATATAGCGCGAGAGTGTGGTGTTTCGTCCAATGCTATCTTTAAGCGAATCAGAAATTTAGAAAAAAGTGGCGTCATAACAGGCTACTCGCTCATTGCTGCACGTGAACTAGGCAATTTTGAAAGTTTGTCAACTATTTGGTTATCAATAGATTTAGATCACGAAACGGAGGCAGTAGAATTTCTCAGACAACAAGAGGGCTTGTTTAACATTTTTAGATGTGTTGGTCGCTATGACATTGTTGCATATTGCTTGACAAAGAATATTCAAAAATTGGAAGAAATCTTACAGAGACTAAAAAAACAGGAATGGGTTAAGGCGGCAGTTCTCAACATCTGGACACAAAATGGCAAGTTAACTCTTGAAAATGTTGAAATAACACCTACAAAAGAGCGATAAGTTATGTTGGATGAAATTGACAGAGCGATACTGGATGAGCTTTTGAAGGATTCTCGCACTCCTTTTACAACGATTGCTAAAAAACTCAGGGTTTCCCCAGGCACTGTAAAAAACCGGTTTGAACAAATGAAAAAAGATAAGGTCATAGCCGCTTGTTCAGCCGACGTGGATCTCGCAAAATTTGGTTACCAATGCAAAGTTTTTCTGATGTTAAAAATCTCAAGAAAAGAAGACAAACTTGACGTAATAGATAGAATTTCAAAACTTCCCAACGTCATTGCAACGCAGGGCATAATGGGGGAATTTGACATATTCGTTTTAGCTGTTGCAAAGGACATACGACATCTGGATAAAATACTGAAAGACATAAGAGCGACTGGTATAGAGCAGATTGAGATCTCCCTATCAATAAGAAACACTATACCATTGCTTCCAGATAAATCATGAGGTAAAAAGATAAACCTAAATTGGGCACTAACTAGCCATGGTTTTCTGTTATTACACTAAAAAAGAAAGAGGAAAAGGGGTTATTCTATGCCCCATCGTTTCGTCATCTTCACAACAACAAAGATAACGAGAGCTACGATCAAAAATGTAATCAGCGCCACTAAAAAGTTACCAATTCCGAAAGTTTGGTTTCCAACAGCAACTGCATAGGTGGCTAAGTCCTCTAATCCAGGAATTACTAGACCAATCACAGGAAGCAGCAGATCTTTAACAAGTGATTGCACCAGCCCACCAAGATAGAGACCCATAATGAAAGCTATAGCTAACCCTATGACCTTATATTTTGAGAGAAAATCTTTGAATTCATTCCAGAAACCTTTAGGCGGCGTAGCAGCAGGGGGGGCAGGCTTAGGCTCCAACAGAACACGGATTTTTTTGAGTTCTTCTAAAACTTCTTCGTCTTTAACCAAACCAACAACCTCCAATCCACGTTAGGGCAAGAAGAAGATATATAATTTGCGTGAGGTGGGCCGAGCCGGATTTGAACCGGCGACCTTTCGATTATCAGTCGAACGCTCCAGCCGTGCTGAGCTACCGGCCCACGTTTTATGTGCCAACAAGTTAATTATATGTGGGTTTATAAGAATTATCATAAATGTTTTTAATCTGCAAGATGAGTTTGTGTAGTGTTCTGTTGTTTGGGTTCGTAGCCTAGCACGGATTAAGGTGTCGGCCTTCGGAGCCGGAGATCGTGGGTTCAAATCCCACCGAACCCGCCATTTTCAGTTTTTGTTGAAGGGTTCCCTTAGTTGGTTTGCTTGCCTAAATAGTTGTGTTAATTCTTCGTCAGTTGCACCTTTCCTTAGCGGCGTTAAAATGTCAGTTAGGTCGTCGTTACGCATAAGGCAGGGCTTTAATTTGCCGTCGCTGGTGACGCGTAGCCGTGTGCAATGCATACAAAAGTCAGTGTTTTCAATCGGATGCACCACTTCAACTGTAACGTCGGGCAAATGATAAATGCGCCTGTTATGCATGAAACGGCGGCTTTCTATGCTGAGAGCTTTGTCCTGCAGCAGTTTTTCTTGATCGTCGATGAATCGATGATGTGTGGAATAGTAAGTAGCGCTAACGTTTATTGGATCTAATTCTATGAGTTGTAAAACTATGCCGTTTTGACGGGCAAACTCGATCATGGCTAATACATCATTTTCATTTATGTCTTTTAAGATAACCATGTTGATTTTAACAGGGCAAAATCCAGCTTTGACAGCAGCTTTAACTCCATCTAACACTTGCGCCAATTTACCTCTTGTCAATTTGTGATAAGTTTCAGAATTCAAAGTAGGTAAACTGATGTTCACTCGGTTTAACCCGGCGGCGCGGAGTTTTTCTGCCACAGGACCTAGTAACATGCCGTTCGTAGTCATAGATAGATCTTTTACTCCTGAAATCTGGGAGATACCGCTCACTATGTCACAGAGGTCTTGGCGCATCAATGGTTCTCCACCAGTTAGCTTAATTCTCTGAATTCCAAGATTTACCGCGATTTTGGCTATCCTGATAATTTCTTCGCAGGACATTTTTTCGGCGGAGCGGTTTGCATGTTTCACTTCGCCTTCTCTGTGGCAATATGCACATTGTAAATTGCAGCGTTGCGTAACGGAGATACGTAAATTGAGTAACGGTCGACCGTGTTTGTCTCTTAAACTCATGCGTTATTCCCGAGCGTGCTTAACGATGTGAGGCGCCTCGGGAGATATAAGCAATTCGACTGAAAGCCGCACAGCGTCAGGGGAACCTGGGATACAGAAAAAAGCTTTGCCGTTAGCTGTACCTGCAATAGCGCGGGACATAAGCGCTGCTGTACCTATCTGGCTGTAGCTTAAGTGTCTAAAAAGTTCACCAAATCCTGGCAATGTTTTATCTAAGAAGGGCGAAACCGTTTCGATTGTGATGTCCCTGTGGGTTACGCCTGTGCCGCCGCAGAAAATTGCTGCGTCTACTCCTACGTTGGTCAGTACGCTTTTCACCGCGTGTTCAATCATGGCTTTGTCGTCTGCTATTAAGCGTCTAAAGAGGACGTTGTGCCCTGCTTTCTTCAGTAAGTATTCAATGGTGTCGCCTGAAGGGTCTTTTGGGTTTTCGCCTTTCTGTAAGGCTCCATATCTGGAGGTGCTGCAGATGAAAACTGCGAAGTTGAGCTTTTTTGGTGCATGTGATTTGTGGGTTTTTGTGCTTTCACTCATTTTTTGTTACGCCTGTTTAATTTTCTTAACGACGTGAACTTTTTCGACTGTAGTAATTGGGTATTGCCCGTTTGCATCTTTTTCGTACTGTTTTGTCATATCCCAAATTGTCAACAGTGCAATGGAAACTGCGGTTAATGCTTCCATCTCTACCCCAGTTTGTGCGCGAGTTTTAACGCGTGCTGTTACCTCAATAGTGTTTGTGTCCAAAATTTTGGTCTCAACTTCAACGTTGGTCAAAGGCAATGGATGGCACAGTGGAATGAGTTCGCTGGTTTTTTTGGCGGCAAGTATACCCGCGATTTTTGCTGTATACAGCGGTTCACCTTTCATGATTTTGCCGTCTTTTATTAATTGGATAGTTTCAGGTTTTAGTTTAATTGTCCCTACTGCTGTTGCTTCGCGGGAAACTTCTGCTTTTGCTGATACATCCACCATAGTCATGGTTTTTTCTCCTTAACTGAGGTTGTTTGAGTTTTGTTTGCTTGTTCCCAAGTGTCAATTAGGTTCTGTATAGCTTTTGCTTTAGAGGACGCTTGGTTAAACCTGTACATGCGAATTCTACCATATACCCTTTGCTGCAAAATACCTTCTTGCTCTAAAAATTGCAGATAGCGACTGGTGGTTGCGAAGTTTATGCCGAGCCTGCGGGCTACATCTGAAATGTTGAGTTCCCCTAGACGAGAGATAAGTTTGAGAATCTTCACACGACGCTTTGAAGAAAAAACTTCTTCGAGCTCCATTCATTTTCTTCCTCTTTTGAGGGATACGCGTAATGTCTGTTCTAGTTCTTCAGCTGAAACCGCAGGCAAGTAAATAAGAGTTGACCTGCCTCTTTGTATGGTTCCTGAGATTTCGGTTTTCAAAATGCCTAATGCGGAAAACATTTGAACATACTTCCAAAGCATAGTGTGGCTGTTGGGTTGCTCTTCGAATTCTTCGCAGATCACGCCATAAGCTTTTTCAATTTCAGCTAGGGAAGCATACGCGTTTTCTTTGTCTTTAAAAACTTCAGCGGTTGCAAGAAGGAAAAGTTTCTCATGAAAATTTAGAGATTCAATTTCGCTCTTCTGCAACGTGGGAATTATGCTTGAAACCGCTTTACGCAGACAGTCAGGTGTAACTACTCCCTGATCTTCAGCATCTGCGTATTTTCCTGCACGCCATAGAAGTTCAATAGCAAAGCGGGCGTTTCCACTCTCATCGCGGGCGAGATCAGCTGCAAAAAAAATCACTTCGTCAGGTACGGTTGCAGGTTCAAATGCTAACTGAACACGTTCATTTAAAATATCAACCAGTTGATCTTTTCCGTATTTTTCTAGGCGGATAACGTTACGTTGAAGGGTGCTTTTTGCGCTGTCATCTAATCTCTTGGTCACTTCGAGGTCACGCATCACGAATATAAACGAGATTCTCTGAGGTTTACCAGCCCGCATTTCCTGTAGCCTAGTCAGGTTGTAGACAGCATCTGTACCTTCATTTTCGATGAGAGTATCAAATTCATCCAGTGCCAGAACCAAGTGCGTGTTTTCTTCATCTAAGTTTTGTAGGAGAATGCCCAAAATTTCTTCAGAGGAAAAACCACGTTTAGGGAAAGCTGGCATAAGGACGTTCACGGCGTGTTGAAGTATAAGTGAAAGTCTACCTCGGTACTCGCGGCAGTTGACATGTATATAACGGAACTTTATGCCACGTTTATTTGCTTCCAAAGTCATGTTTGCGCCAAATCTTTGGCAAAGCGCTGTTTTTCCTGTGCCTATGTCGCCTGTGATGATTACTCGTTGCGTCATTTTTTCGGGAAACAGCAGAAGATAACTGAAAAATTCCATAAGCAGCCGGTGTTCTTTTTCTCGGTGAGGCAGATGCTCAGGGATGTAGTTTATATCTAGTTTTGCCTCATCCTTGAACACGCTGTGACGAAACCTCAATTTTTCAGCCCCAAACAGATTATAACTTATTTTTCAAATTGGAGATGTAATTAACTGTTTAGAAGCAAAAGCCTAATAAATCCATTCTGTAAACTGTAATTCCGAACCTACAATGATACCTGGATATTTCTTCCTAACAAAGGGCGTTGGTAAACATAAAGAGCAACTGCAATCTTTTGAACTTGCCCTAAGAGATGCAGGCATCCAACACTGTAACCTCGTAAGCGTCTCGAGTATAATCCCTCCAGGATGCGAAATGCTTCCACGCGAGAAGGGCTTAAAACTCGTCCAGCCTGGAGAAATAACCTTTGTTGTTATAGCTCGAAACGCAACAAATGAGCCACATAGGCTAGTGGCCTCATCTATCGGCGTCGCTATTCCTTCAGGCAAAAACCAGTACGGTTACCTCTCAGAGCATCACTCTTTTGGGCAAACAGATGAAACTGCAGGAGACTACGCCGAAGACTTGGCGGCTACAATGTTGGCAACTACTATGGGAATTCAATTTGACCCAGAAACAGCGTGGGATGAACGCAAGCAGCTTTTTAAAACGAGTGGGTTAATCATAAAAACCACTAACATAACTCAGACGGCGATAGGAGACAAAAACGGTTTGTGGACAACAGCGGTTGCCGCCGCAGTTTTTGTACCCACCAAAGATGGCAAGGTCTTAAAACGGTAAAACAACTTTCTATCAGAACCACTTTTTATTTAATTTTAATGTTTAGCAAGGTTGCATTAGCAGTCGCTGTACGAAACAATTATTTCTTAAAACTTAGTTCTTTTCATGATTCAAAATGAAGTATATAGGTAAAACAGCAACTGCCATAATAGTATATCCAAAAAACAGAATTCTGCTCGTAAAACGCACCACGCCGCCATTTGTGGGTTTTTGGGCGCTACCAGGTGGTAGGTGTGAACCTGAAGAAGAGGCGGAGCAAACCATACTGCGGGAAGTGAAAGAAGAAACAGGACTTGACGTAGCAGTAATCAGAAAATTGGGTGAATACTGTGAGAAGGGCGTTCAAGATGGCTTTGAATACGAGTATTATCCAACATGTTTTGTGGTTAAAAAAGTTGGGGGAGAAATAAAACGCCAAGAAAGTGAAGTCTCAGAGATCAAAATTTTTAGTTTACACACTCTGCCAACTTTGGCTTTTGAGCATCTTCAGATGGTAAAAGATTACCTCGCTTCAAAAAGTTCAAAGCGACAGCTTGCTCAAAAAAGGCAAAGTTAACCCCTGACAAAAATATAGTCGATAAAAAGAAGGAGATGAATTTTTCAGTCATTTCTTCTTTAGACATGATAATACATCACTTCAAAATCTTTTACAGCAAGGCTAACATTAAACTCGTTTAGGATTCGCAATTAACCTCAACCTTATATAAGGGATGATAGTTTCCCGAACGAGAAACTTTGGAACATTTGGGGGAAAACGCAGTGCATCTGGAAGACATGAAAAAAGAAATTGAAAAACTTGTCATAACCAAAGGTTTCTACAATAAACCTGAGGATATCCCAAAAAAACTGCTTTTTGCGTTTATTGAGTTAGGAGAAGCTAGTGACGCTTGGAAAAAAGGAGAAAGTCAGGAGAAAATTGCTGAAGAGCTCATTGATACAATATTTTATATTTTGGATGCAAGTCGCTTAGCGTGTCCAGATGTGAACATGGATGATATGTTTCAGTGGAAACTCAACAAAAATCTTGATAGACCATACCAATACGGCGAGGGGCATAGAAGCAGGCAACTCTGAAGGAAAAACTGAAATTAGCTTCAACTTTTCCCTGAGGTGCAATTTTGTTCTTTATTGTAGTACACGCTGGATTTCAGAATCACAAATAGCAGTCAAAAGGTAACAAATCCATGCGTTTTTATCCTACAACAAGAAGATTATAGAAATATACCAGCGTGACAACCAGTGAATATTGAGTATCCCAAAGAGATTGTTTTCAAATGCAATCACTGTGGCATATGCTGTGGTGATACCGAGCAAAAAAAGCGGCATATACTGATTACAGCAAGAGATGCCCAACGTATCGCACACTATACACATCAATCGATACTCAAGTTTGCCTACCCAGTTAGAGGCAAATCACCGTACATATATGAAATGCAGAAAGATTCTGTAACAAAAAAATGCCTTTTTCACCTAAACGGCAAATGTAAAATATATTCACATAGACCGCTGATCTGCAAATTTTATCCCTTCCAACTGACAACTGAGCATGAAAAGTACACATTTAAAATAACCAGTGAATGCCCAGCTTTGCATAGTTTGGATGCCCATTGTGAAGGTGAAATTTTGAGTGAGCGTTATTTTAAGCGTTTGTTGAAAGTTGCTTTTGCCGAATTAAGCTCGGGCGACGTGGCGAAGTCCCCACGTTGATGTTTTCTACAAGGTTTGGCGTTTAACAGAAAATTTAGTTTCTAAAGACAAAAGGGCGGCTTTTTCATTGAAATCTTCAGACGAGAAACTGCCGCAGCACATCAGCTTTCTCTAAAATGTAACCACAATAGTGACATTTGAGCATAAGGGGCTCTTCGCTTTCCACGTAGAACCGCGAGTTGATGGGTTCACCTGCGTTACTGATGCAGGTTGGGTTTATACATTTCACGATCTCTTCTATGATGCTCGGTAGTTTGACTTCTAGTTTTTCGACGACTTTGTAATCTTTGACTATGTTTATAGTTGCCCGTGGCGCCACTAGAGCGATGCGGTTTACGTCTTGTTTGTTTAGGAAGCGCCCTTCAATTTTGACTAGGTCTTTGACGTATATGCGTTTGCTGGGTACGTTAATGGCGATTGTCATAACTTGATGTTCGTGACCGGTGATTCCTAAAATTTTCACGACGTCTAAGGCGTAACCCGCGTTAATGTGATCAATAACTGTGCCTGCTTTAATTTTTGATACACGAACTTCTTTGTCAACGCTCAACATCAGAAGTCTCCTCGACAGTGAATTGTCTTATTTGGTTATAAATAATTGTTGCTACTTAAAGGTGTAGGGTGTTAGACTAATTGGTTGAAAAATTTGATTTGGGTCGGTAGTTTACTGGAACAAATAAAAATATAGAGCCATTTTTGAGGTAGCACTATTTAGGTTCTGTTGGGCTCCAAAATTACTTTAAGCGATTCACCTGCCGTGGCCACAAGATTGAAGCCTTCGGCGGCTTGCTGGAGACTAAGTCTATGAGTAATCATGTCAAGGACATTCAGTTTCTTGGAGGCTAAAAGAGATAGCGATTCTTCCAGGTCTTGCGGCGCAGCACCGTAACTTGTTTTTAGGGTTATTTCGTTTCTCCAAAACTCGGTTATTGGAACAGGAATTTTCACAGTAGGGTCTGGCACGGCGAAAAAGAGGATATTTCCACCCTTGTCTACGCAACTTAAGGCGTTTAGTGATGCGGCTGTTGCGCCGCTACAGACTATCACTTGATCAGCTAATCGGTTACTGTTTACTTCTTTGAGTTTTTGCGGCAAGTTTTCTTTTGCGGAGATCACGTGGTTAGCTCCAAATTTTTCGGCTAATTTTAATCTAGAGGGGTTTACATCTACTACAACGATGTTGGTTATGCCTTTAATTTTCGCAAGTTGGGTATGCAATATGCCGGCTAGTCCACCGCCTATTATTAGCACTGTCTCATCTTTTTTTATGGCTGCAAGTCGTTGTCCTCGAATGACGCAGGCTAGAGGTTCGATGAATGTGCCTTCCTCAAAGGACATATCGTCTGGAAGTTTGTATACGCCGTTTTCAATGTTGATTTTTGGCACTCGTATGAATTGGGCAAAGCCGCCTGGATAATAATTTGTGGTGTGCAATGTTTCGCAAGCAGTATGATTCCCCTTTAAGCAGTAGCGGCATTTGTTGCAGGGTACATGATGTGAAACAAAAATCCTGTCGCCAACTTTATACTTGTTAACGTTTTTGCCAACTTGGGCGATTACTCCTGTGGCTTCGTGACCTAAAACTTTAGGTGCTTTGGGGACACGGTACCATTCGGTTACATCGCTTCCGCATATTCCCGAAGCCATAACTTTCAACAGCAACTCGTCATCGCTTATTTTGGGTGTTGGCATTTCCTGTATTCGGACGTCGTTGTTGTTGTAGTACATGGCTACAAGCACAGAATCACCAAAACAAAAAGAGGAAAGTTATGGTTTTTCAGCTTTTATTTGTTCGTAGAGGTTGTTGGCTTCTTTGGCATCTAAGTTTTCGTGGATAATTGCGCGTATGGCTCGTATAGCTGCTACTGGATGTTCGGTCTGCCATATGTTTCTGCCCAAGTTTACGCCTATTGCGCCTTTTTGGATGCCGTCGTAAACGAAGTCGAAGACTTCTTGCTGGGTCTCTGTTTTGGGTCCACCTGCAATGACCACGGGCACGGGACAGCCGTCTACAACTTTTTCAAATTTTTCTTTGCAGTAGTATGTTTTTACCACGCGTGCGCCGAGTTCTGCGGCTACTCTGCAGCTTAGGGCTAGGAAGCGGGCTTCGCGTTTTTCCAGTTCTCTGCCGACGGCGGTGACTGCCATGACTGGGATGCCGTAATCTTCGCATTGGTCTACAAGTTTTGCGAGGTTAGAGAGGGTTTGGTGTTCGTATTTGCTGCCGATGAACACTGACATAGAAGCGGCGCTTGCGTTGAGGCGTATGATTTCTTGGACGGAGGTTACTAGGTTTTCATTAGCTAGGTCTTCTCCGACAACAGTGGTGGCTCCTGAGACTCTTAGGATTATGGGTTTGGAAATTGAGGGGTCGATGCAGTTCCTTAAAACTCCTCGGGTTAGCATGAGGGCGTCAGCGTACTGCCAAATTGGCTTGATTGTTTCGCCGGGTTTTTCTAAACGGTGTGTTGGTCCTTGGAAGTATCCGTGGTCGATAGGTAAGAAAAGTGCTTTGCCGTCTTTTTGGATTAGTTGGGATAGTCGGTTTTTCATGCCCCAGTCCATTTTTATCGCTCCCTGGTCTCTTTTGGCTTTACAATTAGATAACCTTTTTCGATAAGCCAGTGGTGAAATTGCCATGTGGAGTATCGGCATGCCGTGCGGCAGGTTTGCCTGATTAACTCGTAGGCGCCGGGCTTATCTCTCAGCGTATTTAGAGTTTGTTGGACAGGGCAGTTTACGTCGTTGCAGAATTCTCTTGCTTTATACTCAGTGAATCCTTCAAGAGACATTTTACATCGGGGGATATTGTTTGCTCAAAGCTATAAGCTTTTTTTAAAAAAAAGAAAACAGTTCAGGTTTTTTGGTGGCCTGAGAAATTGTGCTTAATGGGGAGATTACTTCGTCTTACACATTTTCAGCTGTACAGAAACGAGTCGCTATATGACTACAAGGTGGCAGAAAAATGTGCTACTATAAGGATTGTAGGTTGTTTGTTTATGAATGAGCCATTTTGTCTCACAGATGGACTTTCTTGTTTGAGAATTGCTAAAGCCGCTTCTCGATGCTCAGTTTACGTCATTAGGACTTTTTTAATTTCTTCTATACAACGTGAAAAATCTGCTGGTTTACTTGGTTTTAAGACTTTCTTTGAAACTTTCAATATGCACTTGTAGCCTTTGTTTGTGAGCGCTTTCTCTAAAGTTCCGAATGTGATTCCTTTAAAGAGGGCATAGGTACAGAATATAACAGTTTTCTTTCCTTCAGCCTTTGGCAAGTGCTCAACGAATTTCATGGTTTCTTTTGCTGGTCTAAAACCTTCAACGGGCGTGCCTATGAAAAGGAGGTCATAGTTTGCCACAACTGATGGTTCCGTGGAGGTAAGATCAAACATGGGTGAGTTTGTTAAGTCGGCGATGGCTTCTGCCATGCGTTTAGTGTTTCCTGTTCTTGAAAAGTACACTATACAAGGTTTCATAGAGAGCTATCTCTTCGTGTCTCTCTTAAATAATCTTTGGTTTATCAAATCATTTAGTTCATAAAATTAGGGGTTTGCTTGGCAACGAATAAAGGCAATTACCTCAGTAAATAAGCCCAGCAACCAGAAAGTGTCTCCGAAGACGTGTGGTTGTGCATCCAAAGTACCGCACCATAGGCTTAGGCGCCAAGCTTGTGCAAGAAACATTATGCTTAGCGGGAACGCCCTGCGTGGAGTTGCCTGCGGTCATGGCAAAGTATAACCCGTTCGCGGAGAAAGCTGGCATGCGAAAAGTGGCTGAGCAGCCTCCGCCGAAAGAAGCCTTAGCCATAGCTGAAACACTGCAGAAGCTCGGCTTCAACATTCGACTGCTCTGTAGCGAGAAATACGTTTTAGGCAAGCTGCAAAGCCTAAGCGCTGAGCAGATACAGTTGATAAGAGAGGTGTTCATTAAATATTGCCACACGCGGTTTATGAAATACTTCTTCTGCCACATGCCCTTCGGCAAGAAACGAGCCTACGCTGAAGAAGTGACGAAAACCAGCCTTGAAAGGCTTGCCCACTTGATAAAGGTCTGCGGTTTTCTGTTGCAGACGAAGGTTTACCTATTCTGGTTGAATCAGCGCTTAAAAGACTATGGATCATAGAGCCTCTCAATGGCAAAGAACAAGGCATTAAGCAACCGCTGAGACAGTTCCTCAAGATTCTTGTAGAGAACTGGTTGATCTTCAACTCGATGAGCCACAAAATTCCTTATGCCATAGGCGATGGCCAAATCATTCTCGATATCTGACAATTTCAAAGGATGTTTCGACCCCAGTATGTCATCGATGGTTTTGGCAAAGTCTGTGTCGAAATCAGAACTGAGTTGTTTTATGACAGAGTCTTTTATGGACAATGAGGCTTTTTGTGAAAGAAATTTAATCTCAGCCGGGAAAAACAGTTTTGAACCGGGTTTCGAATTAGGATTTTTGTGTTCTATTGCCTTTTCCAGAACCAAACAAATATCGAATAGGAGCCTTGCATGGATGAGAGAGCTGAACACGTTTTGTTTTAATCGATCGTCTATTTCGAGCATCAACTTTAGTTTAAATAGAATAAAAACGAAAAGGAAGACCTCTTCACTTAGGGCTGTGCATTCTAAGAACTTAGTTTTGAATTGGTCAATAGTCAGAGTTCCGTTTCTGGATTTTGCATATTTGTCAATCCTTTTTGATAGATAGCTGGAAATCTCTTCAACTTTAGGTCTGAAGAACTGTTCTTGCTTTGCATAGTCCAATGTTACGAAGGAATATGCGGGAGTATGTGGGCTCTCATTTTTCAATGCTTTTTTGTCTTCTTCCAATGCTTGGTGGATGAATAGAAAACCGTGTTCAAGTTCATTGTTGAGAATTGCAGTTACTCCTAAAAAGTAGTAAGGTGTTCCCTTGTGGATAGTGTTAGACTGATTCTTTTGTTCCCATTGAAAGGCTAAGTTCAAGGCGATATTCCAAACATTTGTCGCCTCAAAATATCGGCACTTTCGAATGAGATCTAGCCATATACGAGTGAATCTGTTGAAAAACGCGTCTTGGTCAGCATGACTTTGGTTTGGCTGGAAGTACTTATTTGCTGCCTCTTCCAGTTTTGAATAGAACGGTCGAAAAGTAGTTTTTTGTTTACCAAGAAAATAGCACGCATTTAGATTTCCGAATAAAGTGTCAAGTTCACTACTCATGAGCATCCGTATTTCTAAATCAGCATATTCACATTTAATCCTTTCAATGTCATATCAAGTGGGCGGAAATGTGGATTAGGGTGCGAATGATTACTTTATGGCTTTAGGTCTCAGCTGTCCGATGTACTCTGCATATTTGGATAGTATTGTTCAGCTTGCCTAGTAATATCATATAGTGCTTTGCACAGACAGTTTTTCAGATATTCAACCTCTATATGTTTGCGGCTTCCTACTGTAGACGAAGGTTTACCTTTTCTGGTCTGCTTGCCATTATTACTCAGCGAAGCCTGATTAATTTGCTGCCTATATTATTGAAGTGTAGCTGAAATTGAGTTCACTTTCACAAGTCTATTATAACCTCTTTCCCTTAACAGTGAGAAGGGAAAGGTATGGAAAACTCGTTTCACTTTGACATGGGGCGCTTTCTCTATCTGCCTGGTAGAAAGCTCGGCGGCTTATTTGTTGTTTCAACGGCTCAGCGCGGGGTTCTTCGAGAAACCTTACATCTTTGCAGCGGACACAACGCGAGGCTTAAGCATCTAACGCTGTCAGCGAAAGATGAGCTGAAGGGGAACTGAGTTTTCTGGCGTTTTTTGACCTGACTGACTGTAATGCTCCGTTGTGCATGTTGGAAGAGGAGGTTCGCGGGCTTAAGGGCATAATAGCTGCTAAGGCAATTCCGCAGCAGGCCGAAGGTTTCGTGGCAGACACCGTATCAACTGAGCTATCGGCAGGAGAATCGCGCTGTTAGATAATCTGCAGATATGCAAGGCAGTGGGCATTCCCATTTTTGGCGCCTTGGGTTTTGGGCAAATGAGTATAGAGGCGTTAACGGTTAATCCGCCTTATGGCTTAATACGTGTGCATAATAGTTTTGAGTGCCATTTGACTCCTGAAGGCATTGTGAAGCCTTACAGCCACTTTATCCGCGGCATAATTGCGGGCTACCTGAAAATAATTCTAAACGCAGAGATTAAAGTGGAAGAAATAAAGTGCATAGCTAAGGGCGACGCTTACTGCTTGTTCGAAGCAAAAAGAGAAGCATAAAGGCAGCCCCTGTTCTGGGCTAGTCCGAACCAGCAGCAGACTTAGTTCGTTTATACGAGTTTTTTTCAGTTGCTTTTCTGCATGCAACGTTCACATGTGTAAGTGAAACCCTGTTTTTGCCAGCTTAAACTTTCACATGGAAAATCCAGTTGTTCTGAATTGAAATGTGAAAAACGCTACAAGTGATGATTATGAAGTCTGCGGAAAAGAAATCACCCAGCAAGAACACCTCAACTACGACGGCATGTGCTGGGAATGCTGGGACAACCAGCTAACCGAAGAACCCGACACCACATTCGGAGACCTAATGTAAACTATCCTAAACGCTAGCCCTCCAACAGCCGAGCAGAACAACAATTAAAAAATCTGCAGCGCTACTGCTCTTTCAATTCCAAAAACAACAAGCAAAAAAAGAAAACCCTCCTAAACCCCACCACGCAAAAAACACGCCCCAAAAGAAGAAAAAACCGCCCTTTTTTCGGAAAAACACCAATTTTTCTTCTACCCAACAAAAAACATGCCACTCAAACATACCCCAGTTAATCACGGAAACCAATTCAGAATAGGATTTAAGGATAAGTGTGGCGCTCACAAGCGCATCCATAAACGCTGTATCAAACGCCTTTTTGGACGCAGCAATCAAATGCGGACCCAAATGCCCCCGCTCTGTCTAAAGCGAAGCCAAGCAGTCAAGTTAACCTCTCTTGAATACATGATTGTCTGTTATTATGATTGCAGCGGTGCAAGAAAAAAGAAAAATAATACAACATTTTATATTGTATTGAATTAATAGTTTACAGAATCCTGCCTTCAGCACTATTTTCAAATTATTTCCAGTAGTCCTTCCCAGTGTCCTCGGCAAATGAACTTTCTAAAGCAGTCAAAGGCTCAGGATATGGCTCTAGAACAGACTGAATAGACAAATAATCCTGCTTAAACCGAACAATCCAAGACCTCAAAATGCTCAAATTGGCGCTTAGAGGAAGCCGGCCTGCTTTGTATTTTTCCACTGAATCAAGGAAAAACGTTTTTTCTTCCCGTGAAAGCTGACTTGAAAAGTAACCCATTATCTTCAGCAACACGTTCACGTAAGAGCCAATACTTGGGGTGCGAGAAAAAGCTAAAAACAGGTGCGCCTCATAGTCCCTGAGGATTTCCTGAAGAGGCTTCTGCCCCTGATTTGCAACTATGTTTCCCAAGATTCTGAGTTCTTTCTGATTGTACGCTGTAAGCAAGTATTTGTTTTCTGAATGAAAACGCACCAAGGCCTTAATTTTTCCAGAAGCCTTAACCTCTCTAAAACTTGCCAATGCAAAGAGCTTTGTCAAGAAATGTTCCCTTATCCTGAGATTAATCAGACGAAGCTCATCCTCAATTGCCAAGTTGCCAAACCTCTTTAGAACAGCTTCACCGAAGAAGCCTGGACCCCTTCCAGCAAGCGCGGATCTCTGTACTCCATAGTACATTTTCACGTTCTTGAAGCCGCTGCTGGGCGAGCCTCGTTTAAGAATGAAGCCATCAATATCGTTCAGAGAATTCAAGAAAGCCTCAGAGAAACTTTGCATCTTTTCAGTGAAATCTAAACCTGTTGCTGGCTGAAGCAACCGTCGCTCGCCATTTACCAGCACTATTCTAACGGGTTCACGGGGGACGCCGAGGCCAATCTCGACTTCAGGGCAAACAGGAAAGAAGTTTACGTAGCGCTTAAGTTTCTCTACAAACTCGCTGGCAATCATGAGCCCGTTGTAGCGCACAGGTGCGAAAGTTATGCATTTAGAAATTACCACATTAGGCTTCGGGAACTCTCTCACACTCAACCGCTCCATACAGAAGTCCCTTTGACAAGAACAATTTTACGGCACAGGCTTGATAAATTCTTTTAATTAATCTCAAGAAACAGATAGCTATTTCACGAGAGCCTTAACCTGCAGAGCGTACTTTTTAATACCAATGCTCTTCTGGAAATTGGAAAAACTAGATATAATTCTTCAACAGAATTTAGTTAGCCTATGTAGTTGTGATTGTTTGAAACCTAAAAAATTACCCCAAATGAGCAGAAAAGAGATAGAACAACTGATTAAAGAACAGTTCTTATGCCGCATTGCATTTTGTGGCAAGAAAAACCCATACATTGCTCCTTTTCAATACGTCTTCATTAACGGGGAACTATATTTTCACTTCACCAAATACGGCAAAAAGATCAGTCTTCTGGAGGAAGGTAAATCCGTAAGCGTAGAAATCGAAGCGTACACTCAAGACCTAGATAAATACAGTTTTGTAACGTTGACTGGTGAATTAGCATTTGTGACAAATCCTGAAGAAAGAGCCCTTGCAATTAGAAAGATAGTTGAAGTCGCCCAGAAGAAAGGCTTATCTGAGAACTTTCTTACAGCGCACGGTTTTCCCACAGAAAAGGGCTGGAATTACCTAACTCCTGACAAGCCAATTTTGATCGTTAAACTCAAAAATATAACAGAACAAATTGGACTACAATCACCATGAAAAGTTTTTACGATTCGAAGGAAACGGGAAAACAGATACTTGAAGAACGCGTGAAACGTCTAAATAATTGGGATATAAGAGACAAAAGATACGTGTTGTACTGGATGGAATCCTCACAAAGGGTAAAACAAAACCTTGCCCTCGAATATGCTATTTTAAAAGCCAACAATTTGAACAAACCGTTGGTGGTCTTTTTTGGATTGGCACCTGCATTTCCCGAGGCAAACTTGAGACATTACAGTTTCATGCTGGAAGGGCTTCAGGAGGTAAACGAGGGCCTGCAGAATATCGGAGTGAAAATGATAGTTGGCGGCAGATCTCCTGAGAAGGGGGCTGTTGAGCTTTCAAAAGATGCTTGTCTGACCGTGGTGGACAAGGGTTATCTACGGATTTTGAGAGAGTGGTACAGCTTTGTGGCTGAAAATGTGAAGTGCCCTCTGATTCAGGTCGAGGACAACATTGTTGTTCCAGTTGAAGCGGCCTCTTGGAAAGAGGAGTATTCCGCAAGGACAATTAGAGCTAAAATTGTCAACAAGAGGTCCCGCTTTCTATCCAAATTTGCGGAAACAAAGCCTAATAAGGTCTCACTTACCTTAGAATTTGACTCCTTAGATTTGAAAGATGTTTATGGCATCACCTCAGCCTTTAGAATTATGGCTCGGTGAGCAAGGTCGCGGGTTTTAGAGGGGGTTCAAGCGAGGCAAGCAAGCGTCTGGAAATCTTTGTCGAAGACAAGTTATCTGGTTATGCTGATTTTAGAAATGATCCCTCTGTTGACTATCAGTCGATGCTAAGTCCATATCTGCATTTTGGTCAAATCTCTCCTATTCAAATCGCTCTGAAGGTTTTAGGTGCCCAAGCCCCCGCCTCTGCAAAGGAGGCGTATTTGGAGGAGTTAATTGTCAGACGTGAGCTCGCAGTAAATTATGTTAATTACAACAGTAACTATGACTGCTTTGAAGGCTTGCCTGAATGGGCAAAACGGACGCTTTTGTCGCATAAAAGTGACCCCCGAGAGTACTTATATAGTTTAAATGAACTTGAAAATTTTGAGACACATGATCCATATTGGAATGCGGCTCAGAATGAGATGCGGATCACAGGTAAGATACATGGTTACATGCGAATGTACTGGGGCAAGAAGATTATTGAGTGGAGCGAAAACCCAGAATTAGCCTTCAACACGGCATTGTATCTTAACAATAAATATGAGCTTGATGGAAGAGACCCAAATAGTTTTGCAGGTGTTGCATGGTGCTTTGGCAAGCATGATCGCCCGTGGAAGGAAAGACCAGTTTTTGGCAGTGTACGGTACATGAACGAAAACGGATTACGCAGAAAATTTGATGCTGATAAATACGTGGCGAAAATTGGGCACCTTCAAAGCTGACGATCTAAAAACCAAACAAAAACTTATTGAACACACTTTAGGTCTGCTTAAAGCGCGCGTTTCGAGTTATAATACTTTTTTTGTAATCGATAGTTGTCTAGAGTTTGGTGGTTTAAAAGATGTTGCAGAAGTGAGTGACACCTTTTCAGAGTTGCTGCTCTAGATAGGCTAGAGACAAAGCAAAAGGCAACAAGAGGAATAATTTTCAGAACTATGCTTGCCGCTTCTTAGCTATTTTGCACTTCACTTCATAATCGAGCACAATAAAAGCAACAAAAGTTAGGATAACTCCTAAAATCAGTATTAGCCACAACTTGTATTTGCCAAAGTATTCGTCAAGTAAAAGTCCACGCGCTTCTGAAAACGAATATTGAAGCAAAAAAAGCGCGAATTCACTAATGATTAGTCGCTGACCCAAATGTATAGCAATCAATGGCGCGAATTTTCCTTAAAAAATTTGCTTAGATTGAGAATTGCCCCAGCAGCTTAAACCTCCTTCAAATTTTTGATTGCCTAAACGATTTCTTTACCTTAATAACTCTGACTGCCTTGTTCTATTTGAAGAATAGTACACTACATTTTAGGAAAAAGGTAACATGTCTTAAAGAGAATTAGCTGATTACACTATTCTGAGATTTTACCTTCATTTTCTTATTTATACTCGATGGCCTTAGACACTACTAATTCGCCCATAATATTTCCATTAGTTATTAACTCGGTCCTTTCAAGCGCTTTTTCCTGTCACATTCCCTCGTTAGGGTAAAGATCTCCACTTTCTTTACTGTGAAATTATTTCTCTTCAAATATATTCCAATTGCAGATGCCAGATCTGCTATTCTACATTGGCGTACCAACAACTGATAGTTAAAAGTCGTTTGGCTACTTTTGTGTTTCTCAAATCTTGGTTTCGTTGCCGCAAGTGACATCGTATCCCGCCCTTAAGAAACTGAATCGCCCATTTCTATTCGTAAAGCCAACGCCGTCTTCGATTTTTACTTTTAGTTCTGAGACTATTTTTTAGCCACAAATTTTGTGTTGCAAGTTCGAGAACAATACGCAACTAAAGCCCTCATCGAGTTTCCCCGGTTTCCAAGTTATCGTGATGTTTTGATTCTCAAAAATTTAAACCTTATTTGGTGCTAAATCAGCATAATTCAATTCGTTGTTGGGTTTTTGATTATCTGGGTTATCGATTGGATTCGCTCTCAGTCTTCAGTGGCAAAATATTCCTCCGTCCACTTTTTCTTTGAATTCAACACAACAAAAAGTTTTTTCCTCTCTTCAGAGCGTCGTTATAACTAATGAATAATTCTCTATCAAAAAAATAAAGTGGTGAAAAACAATTTCAGTTTAATTTGCAGCGAAGCGAGAAATTTCAGTTGTGGAATTACTCGCAATTTCTCAATTGTTATTCTAAGTAGCATTTGGTCTCAGAAATAATTAATTATTTCTCTGCATTGAGTTCCTAAGGGAAAATAATGAAAAATTCTGATAGAGAACAGTCGAACCAAGATGCGGAGGAGGCAAAATGTCGTTCTTGTAAACGAGTTGAATGGATCACCTTTGTAATGCCACGTAAACTAAATAGTTTCATATACTCCAAGCGGAATCTACTCTTGGCGACTATTTTTGCGGTTGCTTCGTATTTCTTGATTCCAAGTCAACCAGAAATGGTCAGAAGAGTGGTAGCTACTTTTGTATTTGCAGCTGGATGCTGGGTCCTTGAAGTATTTCCTTTGCCCATTACGGGGCTAATGATACCAGTAGTGCTAAGTTTGCTTGGAGTTTTTTCACCACAAGAAGCTTTTGCTCCTTTCTCAAACTCGATTATTTTTCTTATGATTGGTGGGTTAGTTTTAGGTCAAGCCATAAAAAAACACGGGCTTGACAGATGGATTGGATACAATTTGATCATCTACTCGAAAGGAAAAATCGATAGACTTGTCCTATTGACAATGTTAGCAACTGCTTTCTTAAGTATGTGGATGTCTAACACAGTTGCCATCGCTGTAATCTTACCTGTTGCTCTCTCAATACTAACCGCAATACCAGAGCAGTTGGTTAACCTCAGAAAAAAGATGCTACTGGGAATATCAATCAGTACTTCACTTGGTGGAATGGCGATGCTCACAGGCAGCACTCCCGCGATGATAGTTGCGGCTTTGCTGGGGCAAGAAGGAACATTTGGCTTTCTACAGTGGGCATACTACGGTCTGCCCGTTTCGCTGGGTTCTCTAGCGATTGCCTTCCTCATCTTAAAGAGAATGTTTCCGTCGCCAAGATTGACTCTTAATGTGGATGAGATAATTGAGCAGAAAAAACAAACCGAACGATTTACAGGCTCGCAGAAAAGAGTACTATCAATTTTTCTTGGAACGATAATACTGTGGTTCATGGGCGGGCAAATCGAGGAGATGTTGGGCATGCCCGCTTCAATATCGAGTGCTGCGCTAGTATCAATACTGGCTATTTTGGTTATGTTTGGGTCAAACCTTCTCGATCTTAGGGACTTGCAGGCCATTCAGTGGGAGTTGATGTTTCTTGTTGGCGGCGGTCTATTGTTAGGTGAAGCTATGATAACATCTGGGGCTGCTGGTCAGATTAGTGGGGCATTATTCTCGCTAAATAATTTTGCGCCAACGATAGTGCTACCTCTTGTGTTTGGTATGATTTCGCTTATTTTAACGAATTTCATATCGAATAGTGCCACTGGAGCAATGTTGATACCTATCGCAATTGAGACTTCTCGATTGCTTGGAATTACGCCTGTACCCATTGTTATGGCTGTTGCGCTATCAGCGATAATTGCATTCATAACTCCTGTAGGTGTTCCATCAACTGCACTCGTTTATTCAACTGGGCGCTTGTCAAAAAGCGAATTGACAAAAGCAGGAGTTGCAATTGCTTTACCTACTCTAATCGTTTCTCTTCTCGCAGTTTGGTTTTTGCCTCCACCATAGACCTGCTCAACCGGCAACTTACCAGTATTTGAAACAGCTTATGCTCTGCCACCAGAAATCAAATTACTCTTTGTCCAGCAGTCCTCTAATATAGGCACCAATGAATATTGATGCCAAGCCAACCAGAATTGGTAAATTGCCTGTTCCAAGACTTGCCACGGCAGACCCTGGGCACTGCCCTGATATACCCCAACCAACGCCAAAGATTGTTGCTCCAATAATTACATTTCGCGACATCGCTGCTTTTCGAGGCTTGAATTGGCTTCCAAAAGGAGGTTTCTTAATAAATCGTGGGACTACGTTAATTGCAAAGAACGTGACAAGTGCTGCGCCACCCATTACAAAAATTAGACCTAAATCCTTAATTTGGAGGAAGGATAGCACGATTTCCTGTTTTGTCATCCCACTGTGGGCTAGTCCAAAGCCAAAAAGAACGCCGCCTACCAGTACTATAAGATTTTGCTTTTTCATGGCGATACCCCGATGAGCTGCACTATGTTGGCAGTCACTATAGCTACGCCCATAAAGACAATTACTGCGCTTAGGGAGGTGGTAGATAGTGATGCTAGACCGCTGATCCCGTGTCCTGATGTGCAACCTTCTGATAATCGTGTGCCAAACCCTACGAGCATCCCGCCTAAAGCCAGTCTCCAGAGTTGTACAGAGGTAGTCCAGAAACCTGTTGGCGAAAGCGTTAGCGTGTGAAGTAAAGCGCCTATCACCAGTCCAATTGCAAGGTGGAGCCGCCAGCTCCGTTCTTGGAGATTTCGTTCTTTCTGGAAGTGTTTTCTTTTTGAAAACCAAGAGAGGGTGGTTGTGAAGAAACTGCTTTGTGTTGCGTGGAACCCCGTTAGAATGTAGATCAAACTCACGCCAACCCCAACCAATATTCCGCCAATTAGGTAATGCTCTATTCCAAGAGGAAACAAGCCATAATCACCACAGAATACTATAGAAAAGGGTCAGTTCATAAATCTTGTTAACAAGCTCATTTAACTAGGGGATACACGGCTTTCTTCCAAGCGTCAATACCGCCCAAAACATTGTATACTTTATCGAAGCCCTTTCTCAACAGCACGCTTGCCCCAAAACTGGACCTGTTTCCTGTCTTGCATATGACGAATACTGGTTTATTCCGAGGGACTTTATCGGTCTGGTTCTGAAGTTTTCCTACGTAAATGCGAGCTGAGCCTTCGATGTGCCCTTCGTTCCACTCGTCTTCCCTGCGGACATCTAAGACGAAAATGTCCTGTTTTGAGGATAGCACCAGGTTTAGATTTTGAACTGTTACAAGGTCGAGTTTGGCAACTGGTAAGTTTTCTTTGTACCAGCTCTCGATGCCGTTAGCAAGGTAGCCTTCCACGTTATCGTAGCCCATGAGATACAGGCTTCTTTCTGCAAAATCAGCCATTTCTACGTTCTCCGCTACAATTAGAATCGGTTTGTCGTACGGCAGAACCCAACCTGCATTAGAAATCCTGCTTGGCGGCAAGCTATACGACCCTTGTATGTGAGCGCCTCCAAAAGCAACTGGAGTTCTAACGTCAACGATGTATGCGCCGTTTTTCACTTTGTCGTTGAATTCAGAGGGCTTAAGGGGACGTGGGTTGCTCACAACACCACGTATGGGAGGACCATGCAGATTATATTGCTCCATTTTCTTGAAATACGGCGGTGTTTCGTGCCGCTCAGCAACTTTGGCAGCTATGAACCGCGCCTTGCTGAGTTGCAGCATGGGGTTTGTTGCTTTCTCAATGCCTATAGTGCTTATTTCTCTCTCGCTGATTTTTCCTCCGCATACTGATCCTGCACCGTGTGCTGGAAACACTATTACACCATCCCCTAGTGGTAGTAGCTTTTCGAATAGGCTCTTGTACAACTTTTCGCTCATGATGTAAGTCATCTCAGCTCCCAAAAAATCTGTTCTGCCTACATCGCCTACGAATAATGTGTCCCCCGTGAAAACCATCACGGACGTATGGTCCGATTCACTGTCAAGAAGCACATAACAGGTGCTCTCCAATGAATGCCCAGGCGTGTGCAGCGCCAGTATCTTCAATGAACCTACTGAAAACTCTTGCTTGTCGCTGATTGTTGAGCCATAACCCCAATCTAAGCCTGGACCATGAAACACCTGCGCTCCAGTTTCCTTGGCAAGTTCAACAGAACCTATAACGTAGTCTTCATTCCTATGGGTCTCAAAGATAAATTTTATTTTTGCTTCCCATTTTTTCGCGATTTCAAGATAAATCTCGTAATCCCTTCTGGGGTCTATTACCATCGCCTCATTTTTAGAGCTCAATATGTATGATATATGCGAGACTACTTCGGACTTAACAGTTTGAATCCGCATAATTATCACAACCAACTAGTCACTTAGTATTGATTATGAGTTTAGTGACTTTGTGCTTTAACTTTTTTGCCACCTGATATGTATTTAATATGGCGTATCATATATTACCAAACGATGACTAGTCAGTTCTCGCCGGTTTTTTCCAAGAGGAATAACGGCTTGCTGTTACTATAAACGATCTGATACAACGAGCGCTCACTTCCGTATCATGCATTGACTCATAATATGAAACGGAACTAACACGGAATACCCAAATATCGGGTGATCTTTCAATTTCAGTTATTTGAGATTTTTTACTTGAGTCTTACTTCGTGCATCTACTATTCAGCTATCTAATTATTCATAGCCTTCCAACTGTTTTCTTATGCTTTCTGGTAGCAAGCGCTACTTGTTACTTTATGCGTCACTTTCCTCTCGTACGGTTAACTAGGCTTCCGCCATTATCATCTCAGTGTTCACGGGTTTCACTGACTCACTTCTGGATTAACTAAAACAACTGTCTGATCGATAAGTCTGTTAAAAAGTTAATACCCCCAACAGAATTGATCAACGCGGAAACATGTTATGCTTGAACGGCGCCTATGTGTTACTTTAAAACGCCTGTGAAATTTGAGAAAGCTACAAGAAAAAACGTCCAAGGTTAGCTCAATCACTATACTCTAATAAACAGGCGGATTTATCTGCTTCATAATTATATTTCAGTGAACCTATTCCAAAAAGTAACTGTTGAAAAATATTGATAAGCAAGGCATAAACAGTGGCAACTTTCCAAACACAAAACTGAGCGGTAGAGTACCAGATCAAAGCTGCAATTCGTGTTTTGTGTTAATTACCTCTTTTAGGGTGCTCTTGAAGGTTTTTCCTATATCCTCCACGAATATAGCGCGGTTCTGAATCCCTTTTTGCACTGCCCCTGCCGCAACGAATCCTGCGCCTATTACTTCGCTTATTGGCGTAGGTTCAGGAAAGACAATTAACGCCATTCCAATTTGGATAAGCTTAGATTTGTTTCCTTCGCGCCACAATTTTTTTGTGTCTCCAGCCCCTTGGGTTGTGTTCTGAATGGCGCTAAGGCATTCGTTTTTGCTTTCGTTCAACTCAGTTAAGGCTTTGATTGCTGTTTTGATTTTTTCTGTTTGCTCTTTTGCCGCATTGTTTTGCATGTATGCTATAGAGGCATATTGTTTAATGAAAAACTTTTAGCCTAAAAAACCATGGATAAAACATCACTTTCAGGTTTTACACGACAAACTATTTGCTTGAAATCAATAAATTATGGAGGCATTGAAAGGTAGTTTTTGCCTTGTATAGGCAAAATCATATTGCAACCGTTTATATTGACCACCTCACCTGCCGATAATTTCTAAAAGTAGTTTTTTACTATATCAGAGT
>Ga0136652_1000133_pt1 | contig 41508 bp, 58 predicted proteins | sample ConPoolayeEmetaG_FD_94864 | JGI IMG/M metagenome (GOLD analysis project Ga0136652, IMG submission 94864) | Hot spring microbial mat communities from California, USA to study Microbial Dark Matter (Phase II) - Cone Pool mat layer E metaG... ...
ATTCAGAGTAATATTAGAATTATATTTATACATTGTCTATAAGTAATTAGTATCAGGGAAAGCTGTTACAGTGATACAAAAGCTTTGAGACAAAAAATCAGAAGGCGCTAAAAATAACAATTCTTGGAGTTACAAAAAATTTCATGGTTTGAGCGATGAATTCTGGAGAATACATGTTCGAAATTGACACTGAAGTTCCTGCGAGTTATTTTGAAAAGTTAGTGGACTTTATTTATAGGCAATTTTTAACTCCTCAAAAACAACGTTTCTCAAACCCTGTAAAAGAGGTTACAGAAAACCATGTTAAGTTATCGTATTTCGTAATTGATGCCAAAAGGGAACAACTGCTGCAAGTTGAAATTATATGCGCAAAAACGATCACCATAAAAATATCGCCGCTCAATCAACATGTTTCACAACAGATGGTGGACGAGGCAAGACAAGATGTTGTTATCGCAACTCAGATGTTTGAGGAGAGAGCTCGTAAAGCCACATGGTATTTCGCGTGGCAAGAAGGCGCAGACATAGTCCCAGAAAAAGTTAAGGTACAAGATAAAAATTTCAACCGAATATTACTTGAAACCCAAATTTTACTGTCCTTTATTTTCATAGTTTTAGGTATGGGCTTATTTCTTACAGTTTACACTCTTGCGCCTCAATGGTTTTGGATTGCACCTATTACACTGATATTAGTTCAGTTGCTGGTAGTTTTTTATTCAAGAAAAATAATTGCGCGTAAAAGCGATTGGACGATCACTAAAGAAAACCCTTACATTCACATCTTGGAGTACCATTTACCTATTGGAACACTTGAAGAACTTAAGCAAACAGCTCCCGAGCAGCTTGCAATCGTAAAAGAAGAAGTCTATCAAAAAATAATAGTAAAAAAGGGTGTAATTGACTGCAATGAAGCGCAGAAAGTTTTTACAAAATATAATGTTCCTTGCATAGAAGAAAATTTGGTAGCTAAAAAAATTAACGTGTATGAGCTTGTAAAGAATGTAGCTGACAAATTTGGATACCAAGTACCGCAAATTGTGGTGTCCAACACTATGGTGCCCAATGCCGCAGCGTCGGGTCCCAGTCCTAGCCGTGGCGTTGTGTTAATCACTACAGGATTGCTTGTTCAACTCGAAGAAGACGAGATAACTAGTGTTCTAGGGCACGAGTTTGGGCATCTCAAAGGGCGCGACCCGCTTATTCTTTTCGGATTAACTAGTGCAGAGTTTCTGTTTAGGTTTTATGTGCTGTTTGCGTTGCTACCTGTGATTTTTTCTTCTTTTTTGTTTATAGCGTATTTTTGGGCAGTGATGACGTTGATTTTCTTTATTGCCAAGTTCTTTGAAGCCCGAGCAGACTTAGTCTCTGCTATAGTTGTGGGTAAACCTAAAGTTCTAGCTGAAGCTTTGGAGAAAATTGGTTTTCAAAGACTTTTGTTCGAGCGCACACCCACTTTCCGTTTACAGGAGTGGATAAGTTTGGATGGGCATCCACCAATTTACTTCCGCGTAGCCCGCCTCAAACAGCTCCAAGAACCCGTTGAAATAAGATACCCGCTTATTCGGTCAATAAAAGAAGTTTTCAGCGGCTTTGCCGCAAGCATGTAGTAGTACTAAGCGTGCCTTTAAAAATTATTAAAATTTTAATATGGAAAACACTCTGGTGCAAAAAAGAAATATATTATAAACGAGCATTAGGCTCTCCAAGCCTATTGGAGGACAACTTCCGCCTTGAAGCTACTCTACATAGTTATCGACGGCATGGGTGACTTGCCAATTAAAGAGTTAAGCAACAAAACTCCTTTGGAAGCAGCGGAGACGCCGAACATGAATAAGCTTGCCAAAAAAGGAAAAACAGGTTTGCTATACACCGTAAAAAAGGGGGTTGCCCCTGAAAGTGATGCAGCCGTAATTTCTCTTTTGGGGTTTGACCCGTTTAAATTTAGCCCTGGCCGCGGCGTCATCGAAGCTGTAGGGGCAGGAATTGACATGAAGAATGGCGATTTAGCCTTGCGGTGTAACTTTGCAACTTTAGGAGAAAATAAAAAAATTCTTGACCGCCGCGTTGCACGTTCACTCAGCACGGAAGAAGCTTTAGAGTTAAGTAAGGCTGCTAACGAGGAAGTTAAACTGACGTCGCATCCTGCTGCGTTTGAATTCAAGCCAACTCTGGGTCACCGTGCAGTTTTGGTTATAAAACACAAAAACAGGCTCCTCTCAAGTAAAATAAACAATACTGATCCTGCGTACACGATAGTTAACGGTGTGGGTGTAGCAGAAACAAATGTGAAAATGGTTCTGAAAACCTGTGAACCTCTAGACAACTCTGAGGAAGCGCAGGTAAGCGCGGATTTGGTTAACGAATTTACCAATAAAAGTCATGAATTGTGGGATAACCACCCGGTAAACGTGAAACGCGCCAAAGAAGGCAAACTTAAAGGCAACGTTGTGCTTTCCCGAGATGCAGGAAATCAGTTGCCAAAGTTTTTCAACATTAACGAAAAATACGGTGTCACCTTTGCTGCGCTGGCTGATATGCATGCTGAAAGAGGCATAGCTAAACTTGCGGGAATGGAGGCCTCCTTGCTTCCACCTCCTACAGGTGACTTGAAAAAAGACTGCGAAATCAGAGTCAGCAGGCTATTGGAAACGCTACAGACACATGACTGCGTCTACATCCACTTGAAAGGCCCTGATGAGCCTGGGCATGATGGGAACTGCCATCTCAAGACAGCCATTATATCAGCTATTGACACACACTTTTTTGGAAATCTGTTGCCTCAGATAGACCTTAAAGAAACGATTTTCTGCGTCACATCAGATCACGCGACGCCTTGTGCTTTAAAAGTGCATAGTGACACACCTGTACCGCTGTTAATTTCAGGTGGTGCTGTGGAAGATGAGAATGTTTCAAAGTTTTCTGAGAAAAGTTGTCAAAAAGGCAGCTTGGGCATATTGGAGCGTGGGTATGAACTTATGCCTAAGCTTATGAAACTTGTCAAGCAACGCATTTAAAATTTGGGAGTCGGTTGAAAACACCGACTGTTGCTTGTTTATTGTGCTTTTCCTGAGCTGCCGAAGAGCTGCATTTTGCTCTTTGCGACTTGTTTCATGGCTTCTTTAGCTGGTCCAAGAATCTTGCGTGGATCAAATTCTTTTGGCGAGTTCGCGAGAACTTCGCGTACTGTTGCGGTGAATGCTAAACGCAGGTCTGTGTCAATGTTGATTTTTGCAATGCCTAGCGCGATAGCTTCTTTGTATTGGTCTTCAGGTATGCCTTTTGCTCCGCTAAGGGTTGCACCGTATTTGGTGGCTTTCTCCACAAGCCACGGGGGCACGCTGGATGCACCGTGCAAAACGAGTGGTATGGTGACCTTCTCGCTGATGCTTTTAAGACGGTCTAGGTCTAGTTTGGCTTCGCTTTTGAATTTGTATGCTCCATGAGAGGTGCCTATGGCTACTGCTAAGGTGTCTACACCTGTTTTTTCTACAAATTCTTTGGCGCTGTCGGGGTCAGTTAAAATGGCGTCTTTTTCCTCTACGCTACGTTCTTCAACACCTGCTAGTTTGCCCAGTTCGGCTTCAACAGAAACGCCGCGGGGGTGAGCTATATCAACGACTCGTTTGGTTAAGGCTATGTTTTCTTCGAATTTGAGGAATGAGCCGTCAATCATGACGCTGCTAAAGCCTACTCCAACGCAGGTTGAAGCGATTTCAAAGTTTTCTCCGTGGTCGAGGTGCACCGCGATGGGTACTGGCGATAGTTGCGCTGCAGCTTTGGCTAGACCTACAATGTAGGCTAAGCCGGCGTATTTGATGACGCTGGGTGTGATTTGCACAATTACAGGAGATTTTTCTTCCATCGCTGCCTCGGTGACTGCTGTTAAGCTTTCAAGGTTTTGGACGTTGAGGGCAGGTATAGCGTAGCCGTTTTTTCTTGCAGGAACCATTAAATCTTTATTTGTTACAAGCAACGGGTTCACTTCTTTAATATTTGATTCTGGGGACTATTCGAAGGCTCACACTATTTAAATTTTCTGAATTAGTAGAACTGCGCCTGTTCTGGGGTGGAAGTGGATATGCGTAAGGCTTACATTTGCTGTTGCAGTCACTAGTCTTTGTGAGTGGTAGTGTTGACTTGTTACTTTAGACATTTGAAACCTATTTTTGATAGGGCAGGCATTACAGTAACTAAGGAAAATAGAAAACAAATCGACCAAATTATACACGCTATAGTTGGCGTGGAGTACAAAAATTGCCCTACTACATGGAAAGAAGTGAAAAGTGCGCTATTGACGGATGAAGAAGGTTTTGTTCTTAAATTAAAGAGTGTTTGGAGCCAGAAGTAGGTGTGCCTAATTACATTCTTCGGCTTTTGGAAACGCTCTTATTGTAAAGTATGTGTCTTATAGAAGCGTAGTTAGTTTAAATTCGAAAGATAAACTAGAACAGTAAGGTTAAGACTCTTGTACAAACGCTTAATGGTTTACTCAGATGGTGGATCTCGTGGCAATCCTGGTCTTGCAGCAGCTGCGTTTTTGATTTTAACTGAAAAAGGTCAAATCTTGAAGGCCACAGCGCATTTTCTTGGTAACCGCACAAACAATCAGGCAGAATATGAAGCCTTGATTGCTGCGTTAGAAACTGTCGCCAGCATTGGAACGGAAGAGGTGCATTGCTATTTAGACAGTGAACTCGTCGCTAAACATCTTAACGGAGAATACCGTGTTAAAAATGTGGAATTACGAAAGTTATGGAACAAAATTCAGGAGTTGCGTTTGCACTTTAAGGAAGTTAGATTTTTGAATGTTCCTCGAACGGATAGATACATTCAGAGAGCTGACGCACTTGTTAATGAGGCGCTTGACAGAGTAGTAAAGAAACAAGTTTGAATAAGCAGTTTTTAGTCAACAGCTTGCAATAACAGCCAATAACGATTAACAGTAATTCAATAACTATATATAGTTCTCAAAGCCAATTGAGGTTGGGTCCCACAAATGAGTCAGAACTACACATACGCAGTTGAGTTAATAAACGTCCAGAAAAAATACAGCGGACTTGTAGCTGTAAATAACTTAAATTTAACCATAAAAACAGGCGAAATCTTTGGTTTGTTGGGACCTAACGGTTCAGGAAAATCAACCACTTTAAAGATGCTGCTTGGATTAGTTCAGCCAGACTCAGGTTCAGTTCATGTTCTCGGTTTAAACGTAAAAAAAGATCCTGGGGCCGTGAAAAACCTAATAGGTTATACACCTGAGTCGCCTCGTCTGTACGAGTTTTTGACGGGCATTGAATTTCTAGATTTCATTGAGGACATCTATGGCATGTCCGCAGTGGAGAAGCAGACGCGCATTAATGAGTATTTGAAGGCGCTTCAGCTCGACGGCAGAGAAGTCGATATTATAAGCAGCTACTCAGAGGGCATGAAGCAGAAAATCGCTTTAATTTCGGCTTTTTTGCATAGACCTAAGCTTCTCGTTTTAGATGAGCCGTTAAATGGTTTAGATCCTCGTTCTGCTCGAATCGTGAAAGATTTTCTCTACAAACTGAAGGAGCAAGGCGTAACTACCATAATGTCAACACACATCTTGGAGATAGCTCAGGCCGTTTGTGATCGGATAGGCATTATGTACCAAGGCAACCTTTTAGCTTTGGGCAACATGGAAGAACTGCGGAATATGGCAAAACTGCCCGGTTCAGGTTTGGAGGATATATTTTTAAAGTTAACTGGGACAGGTGATGTTAAAGCTGTAGTCGAGGAACTCGTTAAATGAACTGGAAAAAAGTGGTTCAACTTGTGAGGGTTGAAAGGAAGTCAAGTAGGCTTCTTCGGGGTCAGCGGCTGATAAAGTACAACGTAAAAAGAAGTCGCGTTTTTGGTTATGTGCTGAATATTGCATTAATATTGGCTGGATTGATTATAGGTCTGTTGGCAGCGTATTTTTTCAGCAATGCATTTGTGGCAGACGCGGCTCTGCGAGTGTTAGTTGCGCAGGGTTTTCAGAGTCTGCTTTTTTCTTTGCCCACACTGGTTTTGATTTTTAGTATAATTTTCACCATGCTTATGCAGATTCAACGTAGCGGCATAAAATTCGCTCGCCAAGTTCCTTATTGGCTACCTGTAACTTGGCAAGAACACACTTTAGCTTCGATTTTAGCGGAGATGTTGGGTTTTCCTGTGCTGGCGGTCTCATTTATTGCGGCTGCAATTTTGCCGTTTTCTTTTCTTGTTGGGCAAACCGTTTTTGCCATTGGTTCAGTTTTTGCTATGTTGGGCGCAGCCTTCGCTGCCAGCGCTACCACAGAGGTTGTACGGATCTTGCAAGTTAGGTTTGTGGGAGCAGTTTACAAGTCAACAGGGCGCGGGGCGGTTTGGGTGCGCTTTGTGGGATCAATCGCGTTCTTCGTGGTTTTTTACGTCATTTACTTTTACATAACTTCGGGAGCAAACGCTCTCTACTTTGTCGAAGCAGTAGCGTCAATGCAAAGTGCCATATGGGTTGTTCCGTACGTTTGGTTTGGGGTAACGCTGTTTTTCTTAGCTGGTGGTTTTATTGTTCAGGGTGTTATATTTTTTGTTTTGTCTGTCCTTTTTATGGCGAGTTTATTCCTCCTAGGAACAGCCTTGAATAGCCGATTTGGACTCTATGAACCTCCAGCGATAACCATTTCACGCGGCGTGTATGTGCCCAAAACAGGAGTTTTAGGTAGATTGGGGTTTTCCACTGTTGAATCAGCTTTAATTCGGAAGGATTTCAAAGCGTTCACCCGCCGGCGGGAATTAATTGGAACGTTTATCGTGCCTATAGTTTTTCTTCTCATACCCATAATGTCCACATTCAACGCGGCGAGGTCAACATCCATTCCAACGGAGTTGCCTCTGTTCATGTTTGCTCTTACAACAGTTTTTCCAGTTGCCATAATGGCCATGAGTATGGGAAATTTCATGACGGGTGAAGAAGGGCAAAACATTTGGAGGATCTACGCGTCGCCTATTTCAGCTAAAAACTTCGTGAAAAGCAAATACGCTTTTCTCCTTTTCTTATCTCTTGCTGTTTTGCCTCTCACCGGGGCAGTTGGTTTTCTGATTTACCAACCTTCGCTCAACGTGGCGGTGACGTTTATTTTGGAAGCGGTCTTCTTAGCGGTTCCTGTAGGTTTGTTGTCTTTAGCAAATGGCATAAAAGGCGCTGACTTCACAGAGGTGCCTAGACCACGAATGATACGAAGTGAGTGGAGTCTAATCAACATGCTTGTGTGTGGGGGTGTGGGGTTGGCTGTTCTTGCACCGCTATTGCCCTATGTAATCGTGGAGTTTACAGGGATACAGGCAGGGTTGTTTCTGAACCTCCCCATGGCTATTGTTTTGAGTGCAGTAATAAGCGCTGTCCTAACAGGGGTGTTTTATCGTCTAGCGCTTGGAAACGCTAAAGAATTTTTGTTGAAAAGTGAAGCGTAAGGCGAAAGATAGAGTTTATGGTGGTTTTTTTAGGGTTGGTGGTTTTGTTCTGCCGTCCCAAACGTGATGCAGTGCTAGAATGGGATGGTGGATTATCATTCTTGGTCCTGAGTACCGCATGACTTTTTTTACCTTTTCTTTCATGTCAGGGCGGTAGCAGTGTATTGTGCATTTTCCGCAGGTGCTTTTCTTTTCTTGGAAAGGACATTTATCTAGACGCATAAACGCGTAAGCTAGGAAGTCTGCGCATTCGGTGCAGATTTCGCCATGGGTATCATGGTGGTTCTTGCAGTAAATGTGCACCATGGCATCTATTGTTTTCTTTTCACGCCGAATTCTTTTATGCTGCTGAGTCATTTAACCACTCTTGTTGAGTGGGTAAAGTTAAGTTTTTGGTGCAGATAAGTGTTGAGACGAATATATGCGGGATATTTCTGTAGTGGTTCTCAGCAAAAAGAGGTTGTCTGGTTTCTATAGTTTCATTAGCAGGAAAATTACTTGTTTTGCGCTAAAGTCTTCAGTTGAACCGATATAATCGAAGCTAGTAATGAAGAAGAGTGTGCAAGCTACCTTAAAATGCATAGTAAAGTTATTGCGTTGTTTTATGAATCGTATTACCCATTTTGTCGCCGATTTCTGCCTGTGTTCTATAATTACGCTCAGCAAGTTAATTCTGCAACGTTTATGAGTATTAGCATGGATGACTACGATAACCCTCTTTGGGAAGAGTACAATATCTTGGCTGTTCCTTCGGTTATCTTTTTTGAAAATGGGAAAGTGTCGAAGCGGTTAGACTGCGCTTTGGGTGTTGGTCTTAGCGAAGAACAATTTTGCAGTTGGCTTGTAAAGCTTTAATTTTCTCTCTTTTTTGGACAAGTTTCTCAAAAAAACTGAAAGTTACTATGTTATAAGGTGCACTTTGAGGTTTTTGTAGCTGTAACCCAAATAATATTGAGAGAAGTTTATTGCGTAACTGAATGGTACCAGCTAAGTATGTATTCTGGTAGTTTTAAGCCTCTTTGTGCTAAGCGTTCGGCTAATTTCACGGGCAATGGACTTAGGACGTATGCTGCACGCGTGTAGAATCTCCTTGGAGTGTAGGGTTTAGTTTGTTCTTCCAGAATGATTTGTAAGTCTGAGGTTTTGGCTAGCGTTGAATCTTTGCAGCCTGTTATTCCCATTACTACGCCGTTGAATTTTTTGAGTACGTTACACCAAATGAGGACGGGTTTGCTTTCTCCTGAGTAAGAAATGAGTATTTCTAGGTCGCCTGCTCTGGGGTGAGGTGTATTTACTCCTCGGGTCATGAAGACGTTGTCACCTAAAGCGGTTTTGATGTGGAATAGTCGTATACCTGTCATTTTGGCGATTTCGTTGGCGGTTCCTCTGCCTCCCAAGTAAACGTTGGTTCGCCTTTCTAGAACGTCAACTACCTTTGTGTATGTTTCTGACTGTACGTTGGCGTCGATTATGTCTCCTATGATTTCGAATTCTTCTTCGCAGAGTTTGAAGACATCGTCAACTTCCAAGTTTCGGAAGATTGCTTCGATCATTATGTTCAAGAGTTGAAGGGTACCAAGTTCGAATATGTCGCCCATCATGCCTACTTCACTGTAGTCGTCGGAGGGTTTCATTTTTCCGCGCCCTTTGATTTGTACAACGTTTCCATATTTACTGGCGACTTCTGCTAGCGGCGAAGACAAGTTGCTTGTAAGAAGCCCCATGGAGAATTTGTTGTTTTTCTTTTCCTCTATGTATTTGGCTAGGTCCTGTGCCATCACTAAAGGTTCATCAGAGTAGCCGCTACCTGAATTCATTAGTAAGAGGGTTTTTTTGTATCGACGGTCTAGGTCATGTGCGGCGTCGTACATGTTTTTGCCTGGGAAGCCTGGGTCGTCTGGGGTTAAGACTACTTTGTTTCGCCATCCAACTTGGGCTAGGGCAATTTGACTCATTGCCGCGTTAAGTGAGTGAAGAGAGCGTCCGGCGCCGCTGCACACAACGCAGTCGGCGGCTTTGAGGTCTTCGTAGAGTGGAGCAAGGCTATTTTTTTTGACGTTAAGGACGTTGTCTCGGATTTTGTTACAGAAGCCTATGTTGCTAATTTTGCTTTTGATGGAAACGGCACCCTATGCTCAGAGATGAGTTGTATTTTGGTATATTATTCTTGTGTTTATTTGCGTGTAATGTTTATATTCTTCTTGGTCCTCTGGGATGGAACTGGTTGGTTGATGCCTTGTCTGTTCAAGATGATCGTTTGAAGTTTGATTTCTTGCGTAAACGTGCATTGGAGCTGGGTGCTTCTGACGCTAAATTAATATTTGCCAGTGATGTTGTAATTGAAGACCGCGTGGTTTTGAAGTGTAAAGTGGGCTGTAATAATTATGGAAAAACGTTGATGTGCCCGCCTCATACGCCGACTGCTGAAGAGTTCCGCAGAATTGTAAGTGAGTACCGTTACGCTCTGTTCATGAAGTTTACGTCGCGTGCTGAAGCGGATTTGGAGCTGCAAAAGGTTCTTTCGAAGCCAGCGACGGACCCAAGCGTGCCTTCAGAGGCTAAAGAGAAGGCAGAGAAGTTTTGGGCTCAGTGGAAAGAAGATAAAGATCAGATGTTGAGGTCTGTTGTTACGCTTGAACGTGAGGCTATGCGGGCGGGTTATTCTTTGGCTTTGGGTTTTGTTTCGGGTAGCTGTCAACTTTGTGAGAAATGCAGTGGTGTTGAAACTGGACTGTGTATGCATCAGAACATGGCGCGTATATCAGAGGACGCTGTAGGTGTGAACGTTAAAAAAACCGCTGCGAAAGCTGGGATTGCTGTGGTTTTTCCGTTCCCGAAGAGTCCTGAGTCCTTTGCGTTGCTTCTGATTGACTAAAGTTTTATTTACTTTTGAGTGTAACTATGGTTTGGATGCGCGGTTAGGCATGGATGTATTTGAAGCTATCCAGAAGCGTAAGTCAGTGCGTTCCTACGACTCGAGGGAGGTACCTCGAGAGACTCTGGAAAAGTTGCTAGAGGCTGCGCGGTTATCGCCTTCTGCGCGGAATTTGCAGCCATGGCATTTTATTGTTGTAACAGATCCTCAACGTCGGAAGGCGTTGTCCCGTGGTGTGTTTGCTCGGTTTTTGAGTAAGGTGCCTGTGGTTATTGTGGCTTGTGGAGACCAGAAGATGTCGCCGGATTGGTATGTGGTTGATGTGGCTTTGGCGGGGGAGAACATGGTTTTGGCGGCTACTGCGGAAGGTTTGAGTACATGTTGGGTGGGCAGTTTTGATGAAGCTAAAGTTAAAGAGCAGTTGAAGATACCTGAGCGTTTACGAGTGGTAGCGCTTTTGGCTGTTGGTTATGGTAAAGAAAAAGTGAGTGTGGGACGAAAGATTATCAATTTTGTGCGGCGCCGTAAAACACTCGATGAGATAGTCAGTTGGGAAGAGTACGGGCGTAGCAGTTGAGGGGTTGATTTGCGTATTCTTCTAGATGAAATGTTTGCAGGTTTAAAAGAGCATTTTGAAACTTTGGGTTACGAAGTTTTGACAGCTCAGGAAGCAGGACTAAAATCTGCTAAGGATCGCGAGGTGGTTGATTACGCTGCGCACCACGGCTTGGTTTTAGTGACTCAGAATCAGAAGCCTGCGGAGTTGGCGGAGTTATTGGGTGTTCGGTGTGTCTTGATTTCGGGTGCCATGATTGCAAAGATGGCTGACGCGTGGATACGAGAACGCTTTGGTGCGCCTTAGAGTCTGCGTAAATTATATTATTTCTAACGTCTGATGTTTGGTCGGTGTTGACTTGCAGGGTATTGACGGTGAACTTAATGTTACAACTTTTGATACGTATTTGCATTTAGTTAAGGTTGCGGAGCCTGTAGGTCCACGGGATGTTATGCGTGCACTTAGGGTCTCGAGTCCTGCAGTGGTGCATAGGCATCTGCAGAAGTTGGTTGATTTAGGCTGGGTGGATAAAGATGCCTACGGTCGGTATTTCGTGAAGCGGAAAGTGGGTTTTAAAGGGTATGTTTGGGTTGGGCGGCGGCTGGTTTCGCGGTCAGTTTTATTTTCAGCTGTTTTTGCGGTTTTGTTGTCTTTGTTTTTGGCAATTTTACTGCTTCATGTTGCTTTGGGTTCTCCAATTGATACGTCTTACGCGTTGTTAACTTTGGTTACAATTATGGCTACTGTGTTCTTCTTTGTTGAGGTTTTGCGTCCTAGGAAGCGTGCACCACGAGAGACCATTAGGACTTAATTGTAGTTTGTCGATTTTGAGCGCTTTCAGAAGTGAGGGTTTTACCTTTTAGAGGTAAAAAACAAAATGTCTTTGGCAATTTTTGGAGTTGGTGGATGAGAAAATAAAAAGAAACGGTTGTGGGTATGTCAGTAGATTTTTCTACAGTCATACTTTTGGCGTTGAATGGGGTTCATAATTACAGGTGCTTGCTTTCCGGCTTCTTCAGTTATAGGTAGCACTTGCTTGATTTCTCGGAAGTACTTTAGCACTTTAATACCTTGTTGGGTAACTGCGAAAACGACGCGCCGTTGACCTTCCTTACGTTCTTCCAAAAGACCCTGGGTGATCAAAAAATTAAGTTGCTCGTTTAAGGCCTTGTAGTTGATGTTGGCTTTGCGCATGATGTAGGTCACTTTTAGTGGTCCTCGATACGCAACTACTTTGAGAATGTCGATACATACTTCAAATTTTGATCGCTTCATTCTCTCATTACACCTTCTCCGACGCAGTTGTGCACGGCAGTTTTTAGGAGAAAATTGTTTTTGAAAGGTTAAAGTTAGTGTAACCACGTTGCTAAAAGAGCGGTGACAGAGAAATCAGGACGTGCTTTTGAGCACGAGTTTTTTTATTTACGGTAATCCTTTATTGGCGAGAGGGGTATAGTGGATGTTTCAACTACGCCTTCAATGAGGCGTATATTGTCTCCGACGAAGTGCAGTGCGTCTGCGTTGTTGTCTGCTTGGAAGAGAATGGCGAAATCCCATTGGCCGAAAACTTGGTAGGCTTCTTCAAGTGTTACACCTTTTATTGGGTTTTGGGTGAACTGCATCAGAGGTTCGTAAATTTTTGCAGCCATGTTCGGGCTTAATTTAATAAGTAAAAGGTACTTTTGAACTGGGGTTTCCATAGTAACACCTGAAAACAATTTGATTAACGTGGTTCTTGCTAAAAAACGTGTTGATTACTTTTTAGTCCGTTTGCAATTAACCAGTTGTTTAACTATGGTTAGAAACTTTAAGTGGAGTCCTATCGGATAGACAGCGGTTTGCCTTGAATCAAGGAGAGTCAATGGATAAGTTAAAATGGGTTTAGAGCTTAAAACTTAAAAATAATTAGACAATGTGAGGAAAATAGCCATGAAAGTTATTCCTGGTCCAGCGTCCGAGGAGTTGGGTGCGCATGTTGCGCAGTTAACAGGTTTCGGAAAAGTCAAAGTTGCTTCACGAATCTTTCCTGATGGCGAATCCTATGTCCGTTTGGAAGGGGAAGTTAAAAATGAGCACGTTGCCATTGTACAGACTACTTGCGCGCCACAGGATAGTCGGCTCATGCAACTTGCGTTTTTGGTGAATGCTGCCAAACGGTACGGTGCAAAAAAGGTAACTGCTGTGGTGCCATACTTGGCTTATGCACGGCAGGATAAGATTTTTCTTTCAGGCGAAACCGTAAGCATTGAAGTTGTGGCGGCTATGCTGCGGGCTGCGGGGCTTGATCAGCTCATCACCGTCAATGTGCATGCCGAATCTGCGTTGAGCAAGTTTCCGTTTTCAACTAAAAACCTGAGTGCTGTACCTTATTTGGCTCAGTATTTCGTGCAGAGGGGGTGCCAAAAGGCTTTCGTGTTGGCGCCCGATAAAGGAGCGATGTATATTGCCAACCAAGCTAAAGAGGTGTTTGGCGGCGAGAGCGGATATTTAGAAAAACATCGCGACAGGTATAGTGGGCAGACCACACAAACAGGCGCGCATCTTAACGTTAAAAACCAAACTGTAATCATAGTGGATGACATAATAAGTACAGGTGGCACAATTGTAGGTGCCGCAAAAATTCTGCGTGAGCAAGGTGCAACGCACGTTTATGCTGCTTGCGTTCACGGAGTGCTCATTGACGAAGCACAAAAGCGCATATTAGAGGCGGGTGTTGAAGAAATTGTTGCCACAGACAGCATACCCTCCAAAGTCAGCAAAGTCACGTTGGCACCTTTGATTAGTCAAGAACTTCAGGCGCAGGCAAGTGGCTAAACTTTTTTTTCTATTAAGTGGAGAATTTGGGTCTCTTTCGCTTGCTGAGTTAAAGGCGATTCTGGAAACTGAAGGCTTTGGCTATTCTATAGTGGAGAAGTTGGATCAGACAGTCCGCTTAGAGGCGGACGTTGAATGCGTTAAGCAAGTTTACCTTAGAAGCAGCTACACCCGAGTCTGTGGACTTGAACTGTTTACCTGTGATGCTACCGACGCCGCTATAACTGAAGCTGCAGACAAAACTGACTTTGGAGCAGTTTTGAAAAAAGATGAAACCTTTGAAGTCCGCGTGCGACGCGTCAAAGAATACACGACCAAAGAGGCTCATATGCACTATGAACGCCTTCTTGGGACGCTTATACTCCGAAATGTACCGCATGTCAAAGTTAACCTTGAAAACCCAAGTAAAACTTTCTATGGTGTCCTGACGAATAACAAATTTATATTTGGCTTAAAACTTGCTGAAATTACCCCAAAGCCCTTTGTGGAACGTAGAGCACGAAAAAAACCTTTCTTTCACCCGTCAGCAATGAACGCTAAACTTGCACGTTGCATGGTTAATCTTGCTCATGCGCGTCAAGGTGACTACGTGCTGGATCCTTTCTGTGGTACAGGTAGCACCGCAATTGAAGCTACATTCATTGGTGCGCGTGCTATCGCTGTTGATGTTCAACGTCGTATGGCAGAGGGCGCCAAACAGAACCTTAAACACTTCAGTTTGGATTCAGAAGCTATCGTCGTTGCGGATGCAAGAAAGTTGCCGTTTGTTAAGGTTGATTGTGTGGTTACTGATCCGCCATATGGCAGAAGCGCGACCACTCTCAAGAGCAACACGAAAACTATTGTTGAGGGTGTTTTGGCTTCGGCGCATCCGCTTTTAAGTGGAGGACAACGAATTTGTATCGCTTCGCCCAAAACATTAGGCATTAAACAAGTCGGCAAAAAACTGGGTTACCGTCACGTAGAATCCCATTTCGCTTACGTGCACCGCACTTTAACGCGGGAAATTGCCGTGTTTGAAAAGGAGGATCAAAAGGCAACATGAGCATGAAAGTAATCTTTCTTGGAACCTCAGGAGCCATACCCACGTTGCAGAGGAGTTTACCAGCAGTGCTTTTGCAGCGGGGAACCGAGCAGTTTATGTTTGACTGCGGTGAGGGGGTGCAACGTCAGATGTTGCGGGCGCAGACGGGGTTTCATAAAAAACTCAAAATTTTCCTGACCCATATACATGGTGACCATGTTTTGGGGTTGCCTGGTCTTTTGCAGACAATGGCTTTGATGGATAGGCAAAAGCCAGTGGAAATTTATGGTCCTGTTGGAACTGCATATTTTTTGGAGTGTCTACAGCAAGCATTGCAGTTTGGTTTAACGTATCCTGTGGAAGTACACGAAGTAGCCGAAGCTGGAATTGTTTGCGACAAAGAAGAATACATGGTTTCCGCCGAATGTTCAAATCACGTCGTAACAAGTTTTGCGTATGCGTTTGTGGAAAAACCTCGACCTGGAAAATTTTATCCTAAAAAAGCGCAAGCCTTGGGTGTACCTGAAGGACAGCTTTGGAGCAAGTTGCAGCATGGAGAAAAAATCACTTTACCTGATGGAACAATAGTTAAACCTGAAGATGTTTCAGGTCCAAAACGTAGGGGACGAAAAATTGTTTACACAGGTGACACACGACCATTTTCAGCGTTTGCGGAGTTTGCATCGGGGGCGGATTTGGTTATTCACGAAGCTACATTTGATGATGAATTGGCGGAAAAAGCTGATTTGGATGGACATTCAACGCCAAGTCAAGCTGCTGAAGCAACAAAAAATGCCAAAGCAAAAAAGCTTGTGTTGACACATATTAGCGCTAGATATTCAGAGTCGTCGGTGCTCTTGGATCAAGCAAGAAGAGTTTTTGAGAACACACAGGTTGCTGAAGACTTTTTGGAGTTAGAGTTGCCGTTAACTGAATAGTTGGCGCAGTTTTTGCACACTTTCCTCCACGTGCTCGACTACTTCTGCCATAACAGTGCCCTTGAAGTCGTTTTTCTTTAGAGTAGAGACTATGTTCCGCCAGTTTATTGTGCCGTAGCCGATGCCTAAGTGTTGGTCAACCTCTCCAAAGTTGTCGCTGACGTGTAGGTGAACCAGTTGGTTGGACATTTCTGTGAGGAAGGGTTCAATTTGTTTTTCCAAGTTAGCGTGACCAAAATCTAAAGTGATTGCGAAGTGCAGGTTAGTTTCCTTGTAGAGACGCTGGAAAGCTACTGGGCTGTTCATAAGGAAACCGTATTTTTCAGGCAGATTTTCGATGGCGAGTTTAACGCCGTAATCGTCTGCTGTTTTACGGAGCACCTTGAGGCTTTGCACGTTTTGCTTCCAGTCTGCTTCAGGATAAAACATGCTGATGCCTGTTTTGCTTCCAGGATGAATAACCATCAATTCAGCATTTATAGTGTTGGCGTAGCTTATTGATTGAGTGAGGCGTTTGAGGGATGCTTTAAGCATGGGTTTGCTGGGGGAGGCAATGTTTATGTCTGCAAATGGTGCATGTAATGTGAATTTTTTGTCTGTGCTTTTTGCTGCTTCAGCAATTAGGGCTGCGCGTTTTTTGTTTAAGGTATGTAATCCATCGTCAACTATCTCGATGTACTCCGTTGGCATGTTGCTTAAGCGTTTTATCATTTTTGTGAAGGGTTCTCCAAGAGTGTACAGCATAGAGAGCCCAATTTTTGCTTGTGTCATCTGGTTGTTTCCTCGTTAGATTATATGGCTGGTTTATTTTCGAGAGTGCAGTTAATAACTTAATCTGCGCATAATTGGTTTTTGCATCATTTTTCATGGCTATAGTGGTTGAGTTATGGGAAGACTTTTATGAGGATGTTTGTTATTGGTTTTAGGATTTATGGTGAAGTGGTGAATTAAATGGTTGAAACTTTGGAAAAGAAGGTTCAGGTAGCTCTTGATGAAATTAGGCCTCAAATTCAAGCTGATGGTGGAGACGTGAAGCTTGTAGCGGTTGAAGGTAATGTAGTTAAAGTTCGATTGGTTGGGCATTGTGCTGGTTGCCCTATGGCCACTATGACGCTCAAGCAGGGTATTGAAGCCTATGTTAAGAGGCGAATTCCTGAGATAGCTAAAGTTGAATCAGTGCAGTAAGTTTTTTCTTTTTTTTAGTTCGTGTTTTTTTGTGTTTTAGGTTTCGTATTTTAGCCATCGTTTTTGCCACAGCCACAAAAGCGGCAGAAGTATAGACAAGATAATTGCTATGAATATTATAATGGGGTCTGTGTTGCCGAATTGGCTTATGCCGAAAAATGTGGCAACTGTGTTGGGAAAAGAGGTCAATGTGGTTATAATGGTTAAGTAGAAGATTACGACTGTGAGACTTTTTATGGAAAAGTTGATTTTGTTGGAAGTTGCGGATAAGTGTATGTTGATGGCGTCCGAGAGAATTTCTCGGTAGGTTTCAACGATGTCGATTTGCCGCGTTAAATCCTCATGGGTAGCGTCAAAGAGGGGGCGCATTTTAGCTGGCATGTAGGTGTCGCTGCATTTTTTGAGGTTGAAGACGAGGCTTCGTTCGTACCAGAGGATTTTATTTAGGGCGATTAGATTTGATTTTAGGATAAAAATGTTTTTGAGGGTTTCCCCTGAGGTTTTTTCGAGCACCTGTTCTTCTAAGGTGCTGGTTAGTTCTTCAATTTTTTCAAGTTGAACAAAATGACTTGAGACTATTTCGTCGATTATGAAGTATATTACTTGTGAGGGGGGATCAATTTTGGTTTTGCTCATTCTTTTTTTAACCAAATTAATAATGTGTTGGTCGGCTTTTTTGCAACGGTAACGAGGAAGTCTTTGCATAAAATCATAACTATTGGGTGTACTTCTTTGGATGCTATTATATCTTGGATTATAACGAAGTTTACTACGGTGAAGTCATCTTCTAATCGCAGGTTAACTAAGCCAGCGGAGGTGGGTAAATCTAGAAAGTTCTGCGCTACACTAATTTTATCAGAGACGCATTCTACTTCTTCTTTTGTTGTCTCGACTAGTTCTAGCCAAGTGTTTCGCAGGTTGAGGGTTTTAAGTGCAGTTGGGGTTACTTCTGTTTGGTTGTTGGTGTCAAGGTTCACCGTTCGGATCATAGAATTTAGATGGTAGGTAGCCTGTGATATTAGGTTTAGCTTTATCATGTTTTGTTTTTAGGGTTTGCTGGTTGTTGCAGGGGCTAACGGTTTAAGCTCACTTAATAAGAGAGCCTTTTCTTTCGCGGTAAGTGCGGCAACATCAACAGGCACAAGGAGCACTCCGCCGTTTTCAAGGAAGTCGAATCGTTTCTCTTGAATAAGTCTGAAGACCGCGTCAAACCCAAACAGACTGATAAGGTACTCTAAACCGTCCAAGAGTACTATGCCATTACCGTGTAGCTTGAGAAAGTCGGAGATTGTAAGAGATACCGACTGCAGATCAGACAATGCTACAAATCCTTTTACGCTTTTAGATGAAAGCAGTCGTGTATCTTCGGATTTAACGCCGTAGTCTTTGATTATCCTGTGCGGGTCTTCACGTACGATGCATAATCCTGGTACGCCGTAAAACGTCAAGTCTGCATACGCTTTAAATGCTTGTGTGTGTGCTTCGCAGAGATAACTTTCTCCGGCGGCTAAGCCGTTTAGTTGGTAACTTAAATTGCGTAGGCGCGCTTGTAGTACTTTTCGCTCAGAAATATCTCGTGCAATGCTCAAAATTGCTGTCTGGCCTTTATAGTTTATTAAAGTGGAGCTTATCTCCACTGGAATTTTCTTGCCATCCTTGGCGGTGTGTTCGGTTTCGAAGATTTGCTGTCTATCTGAGGGTAACCGTTTGATTAACTCGTCAATTTGTTCTCTGCTCAAATTACTATCGATATCTACTGGTCCCATTGAGAGGAGTTCTTCTTTAGAATATCCTAAAACGTTGACTGCGGTGTCGTTTAAGTCGATGAATTTTCCGTCAAAACTGATTACCCATGCAGATTCGTTCATGCCATTAAACAGATCGCGGTAGGTTGTCTCAGACTCGTGTAGTTTATCAAGCATGTTTTTGTGGTCAATAACTTGGGCTATTAAAGTAGCTATGGATCTGAAAAAGCCACGTTCGTCTGATTCAAAACTTCGCTCGTTTGGCTCGTGAACGTGGCCTCCGAGTAAGCCAAAGGGTTTCTCAGCGCAGCCAACAACTGCACAGATACTACTTCTTACGCTAACAGTAGCCACATCCTGAGGCAGCTCGAAATGTTTCTCTGAAGCCCAATTTTCAATAACGAGCATGCCTTCACGAAGCAAAGTAGTCCATAACTGTGAAAAGTCATCCACTCTGTAGGTTAAAGCGTTAACTAAATCTTCATTCAGTCCTTTGCAGGCGCGAAGTGAAAGCACTCTTTTATTAGGAGAGAACTCAAAGTATGCACAACTGTCTAGTCTAAGAACCGAAGAAGACCTCTTTATCACCTCATTTAGGAAAACATTTAGGTCTGGTTGAGTTAACGCTAATTGTTCAAGTTCAGCCGTTGCCGCTTGCAGTTGAGCATACCTAGAAAGTTTTGCCTCAGCCTTTTTGCGTTCAGTCAGGTCTTTTGCCGTCAAAACAATAATTGCTTCCCCGTTTAGCCCTATTTTATTCAAAGACAGCTCTACTGGAAAGGTGCTTTGGTCTTTGCGTTTTTGGGTGCCTTCAAAAACTACGGGGTTAGACTTTGAAAGTTCGCTCAAGCAGACTCTCAACTCCTCTTTTGTTGGCTCAGCAAAGAGATCAGTTATATTCAATGAAAGCAGTTCTCTTTGTGTGTACTGAAGACTTCTGCACGCTTGCTGGTTCACATCCAAGATTTTATTGCTTAAATCAAGAACAAAAATTGAGTCAACCGCTTGGTCGATAATTGCGTGATAGCATTTCCGGCTTTTTTCTAAAGTTAATTGCGTCTTCTTTTTTTCTGCCACTAGGCGTATCAAACTGGATAGTTCGCCATAGACTATTTCTGTGGAGCCATGTTTAGATACATAGCCGTCCACACCACAATTGAGCGCTTTAACAGCAACCTCCTCGCTACCTTTACCGGTAAAGAAAATGACTGGCAGCTGAGGGCTCTCTTTTTTTAACAATTGTAGAAGATCTAACCCGCTCTTTTCGCCCAATTTGTAATCTGAAACAACCACGTCGAAAGCGCTTTTAGACAGCTTTTTTAGAGCCTCATCCACGGAAGATGCCACAGCTACTTTAAAATTGCGTTCTCTTTCCAGAAGTTCCTTTGCAACCTCCAAAAAATCTTTCTCGTCGTCAACAAGCAGTACGTCCAATTGTTCCTTCTGCGTCTCAAAACAACTATTAAAAAGTAAATTCAACTCTCCACCACACCTACACGTTGATTTTCGTCAACAATCTTAAGAGACAATGGTATACTATATAAAATTAACAGTTTCAATAGAACTGCTGTTCCGCTTATGCTCCGATTAACTTGCAATACAGGAATTTTCTAAGATAGGCATTTTTGGTTTAAGATTTGGGTATAATTTGGGGGAATCCTAAAAAACTTTAATAGTAAAAACCACTTCAAAGTTAAAAGCATAAGAGAGAGTGAGCTTCATGAAAAAATTGATGACGATTTTAATGATTACTTTGTTTTTGATGGGTCTATGTGTGTCTGTTTCAAGCGTCAGTGCTGCTAGAGAGGACATACAGATTCTGAGCTATTCATGGTATGTGCCACAAAACTACGGTTACTATGCTATGCCGGGTGACCTTGTTGTGGTGGGGGAAATACAGAATGTGGGTTCAAGCGTTATAGATTTTGTGCGTTTAGAAGGCATAGCTTACACCACAGATGGTGAACCACAAGCAGCTTCCTACAGCATTGCGTTTGTCAACAACCTTTTGCCTCAGCAAAAAGCACCCTTCTACATGCTCTTTGACGTGATGAGTACCCTTTCAGGCAACCTCACTTGGACACCACTGCTGGATCATGTGAGTTTTCGGGTGATTTTAGCTGATGAAACAGATGTACGCCAGTATGATGGCTTAAGAATTGTGGCTAACACTTCGTACGTTGACAACAACGGCATTTACAATGTGGTAGGTTACCTGCAAAACGTGGGTAGCCAGCAGAGCGGCAAAGTGTGGGTAACAGGCACGTTTTACAATGCATCCGGCGCGGTTATAGGAACAGGGTTCACTAACTACTTAGCTAATTATACTGCGCCTAACGAGTCTGTCCAGTTTTCTCTTAAGCCTCTTGATGCTACGCCCGAGATGTCGGCTCAAATTGCTGGTTACTCTTTGTTGATTCAGAGTAAAGAACCTGAGCCAACATCTTCGCCGACGCCTACTTCTACAGGTACTACCAGCGTTTCTGTCAGCGGATCGCCTTCTGTAACAGAGCCGCCAACTCAGTCACCAAGTCCCTCTTCGCCGTCTTCAACGTTAAGTACTGCTGTAGCAGCAATTGTGGTAGTGGTTGTTGTGGTAATCGTTGCTGTGTTGGTGGTTAAGAAGAAATCTGCACGGCAATGATTACCTTTTATTTTTTGTTGTGAATAAACAATTTCAGTTTGATGTTTAATCTTAAGCCTCAATAGCTGGCGGTGAATTGTAGTTTAGGCGTTTCGGAAGATTGTTTCTTGTGGGTAAACCATTATGCCTTGCTCGGTAAAGTCGTAGAGGCAGAGTTTGTTGATTATTTTTGTGCCCCTCATTTTTCTTACTTCTACTGCGCGTATGATAAAGTCTCGTATGCGGTAAACGTGGAGGTGTATTATGCCTTGAGCTAAAAATTCTACAGGGCTAAATTTTTTCTGGTCTGCAGATTCTTCAGATTTTTCAGTGAGGAGAAGGGTTGTCAGGTTCATCTCCATTAAACCGCGGATTAGTTTTAAACTTTGTTGGCGCATTTCAAATTCTTCTTTGTACTTTAGGGATAAGGCGGTGAGAGAGTCGATTACGCATCTTTTAGCGTTAATTTTTCTTTTGGCTTCAGCTATTAAGCCTAAAAGTCCGTCGACATCGAAGGCTTCTGTTACTAGTTCACCTTTGAGGGTGTATTTGCTTTGACCTGGTTCTTTTATTGGAGTGGCGTTTATGAGGGCTAATTTTTCTCTTTTTTCTAGCTCGTAGAAGTTCCAGCCGAATCTCAGCATGTTGTTAGCAATGGAGTGCGGGGGCTCTTCGAGCGTAATGTATAGACCGTTTTCGTTGTATCGGCTTATTCCGTGGTAGATGAATTGTGAGCCAAAGATTGTTTTTCCTGCTCCTGGACCACCTACTATGGCGTAGCAAAAGTCTTTGGGGAAACCGCCTTCGATTAGTTCGTCTAATCCTTGTATGCCTGATTTGATTCTTTCTATCATTGATTGCACCTGTTTTCTTGTTTAGGTTTTTTGTTGATGTGATTATTTGAATTTATGGTTTGTTTGGTGTAATCAAAAACTTTGTGTGGATTTACGCAGGGACCTTATTAGGTATACTACTATGACAAATGAGATTATCAATGTGAGTATTGCTGCAATTAGGGACCAGTCGATGCCTTCTTCGTTTTCAGCTGCGCCCGCGGCTGGGTTTGATATGGTTATGGTTTGTGGCTTATTTGGGTAGGTGATGTATAGGAAGTCTGTTGTGTTACCTGGGATTATTTGGGGTGTTATTTCGATTCCGTCTAAGAAAACGCGTAGTTGTGTTGCGATGTCGCTTGGTTGTTTGGGTAGTGTGATGATTAAGTAGCCGTTGGTGTCGGTTTTGCCATCAACGGCAAGTGTTATGTTTGTTTCGTTGGTTGCTAATTCGTTGAGTGTACTGTTAGTTTCTAGTGTGACGTCTAGGTTTGTTAGGTTTAGGCGACAGGTGGTTGTCCATTTAGCCAAGGCATTTTTTGGTTCGTTCATTACAATAGGGTTGCTTGTCAAGCTTGTTCCTGTTGCATCTCCTGTCCAACCTGTGAAGGTGTATGTTAGAGTGTCATTTTCGTCTATTACGTCTCTGTCAAGAATTGCAAATGCAGTGGCGCCTTTGTTGTACCAGCCTGAGCCTCTTGCAGAGCCATAGGGCGAGGTGACAATTAAGCTATATTGAGTTGTGTAAGTTATTGATACGTTGTTGCTTGACGCGTAGCCGCTGGATATGGCGGCTAAATACCGTGTTCCTTCTGAACCTGGGATAGTTGCTGTTATGTTCCATGGGTGTATGCCGCTTGGTAGGTCTCTGACTGTTAGGGTGTTTGATGTTGAGGTTAATGTTCTGTTGCCTACTGTTAGGTTCCAGCGTGTTCCGTTTGGGAGACCGGTGACTATGAAGGTCACGTTACTTAAGTTGGGGTTTGCTTCAAATGTAGCAGATATGTGATGGGGGGCGTTAACGTTTGTAAAAGTGTAAGAGGTGATTGGCCCCATAGAGATATTGTCTACTACCACGTTAACTATGTGGTAGCCGGGGTTTGGTGTTATTGTGAAGGTTTGGTTGCTTCCAGCTTTGAGCGGGAGGGTTCCGTTTGGGGAAATTTGGCCGTTGGGGGTTGTTGAGGCAGAGATTACGTATTGTTCGATCCAGGTGAAGACTATGTTGTGGGCTGTTTGTATGTTTGTGAGGGTTAATGAGTTTGAGGGAGGTTGAACTACGCCATCGAGCGATGTAGCGGTGAGGCTCCACTGGTGACCTGGCTCGATAATGTCTGGGTTAGTGACCGATACTGTGAAGGTGTCTCCTGCGTTGACCCATTGCGAGGTTTTATTTGGATTGCCGTGTGGGCTGTTGATTGTTATGTAATAGAGTGTTGTGTAGTTGCCGCTGATGGTGGTTGCAGCTGAAATTGTCAGTGGGGATGAAGCGTTTGTTGCTACCAGTGCATATTTTTTGTTTGGAAGTGTACTTGGAACTTCAGGGGTATAATTGAAACTTACTGAAGTGCCCCTATCAGCCCACGTGCTGGTTGGCAACGACTCAAGGTTTGTTGTTTCATTTACCGTTAAAATTGTGCCTGAATAGTCTGAACCGAGACCTGATTGAGCGAAAGTGACCTTGTACTGGTGGTGGTAGTGTGGTGCAATTACTGTAGTTGGAGTTACCGTGCCATTGGTTTCGTTTGTAGCATACCATCGTTCAGTTCCTGAAGAGGATATTATGGGGTTGGTTACGGTCCAATTTGACGCGGCGTCTAGCCATACAAAGGTTGTTGTATTCGACAAGGGCGCATCAAACGCGCCGCCTAATGAAACACCTGAGAGAATAACTGCCGCTGATGGTTGGGAGCTATCAGAAGTAGAAAAGCTTGTGTTGACTTTGTACTGGTGGTAAAATGTGAATGTTATGGCTACGGAGGATGCGGTTCCAGTTGCTGCTTCGCCGGTGCACCATCTCTCGTTTTCCATTGATCCTTCAAGTGAAGCAGGTGTAACGGACCATGAAGATGAAGAAAGAACGGTCACTACTGTGGGGTTTTGACTTAGGGTTAAGTTAGCCTGTTCACCGTTTGCATTAATATAATGAAATGTGGGTGGTGAATAGCCTGTTCCGCCGCCGACGATGATGTAGTTTACTGTCATTATTACTGTGGATTCTGCGCGGGTGCAACCGCATGAAGCTGCAGTTGCTATTGAGGTGAAGAGTATTAGGAGTATTAGAATAAATTTTTTCACAGTAATTCCGTGTGTTGAGTAATCTTAAGTTGGATATAAGTTTTTTTGTGTTTTTTGCTCATCAAAATTAAAATTTACGATTAATGTAAATATTTTTTTATGTTTTAAGGCATCATTTGCTATTTATAAGTCTAAGTACCCACTATTTTGATAGTGTTTATGAGGGGCGGGCGGTTTCCAAATGTGCACAGTCTTGAATACACATACTTTGATGATTAGTTTTATAACGTGTGGTGTATAGTAGTATACTTTTGTATGCCATTTCGGAAAAACGCTGGTGTTGAAACGGTAGTTACTGCTCTGTTGCTCATTGTAGTAACTATTGTTGCATTCGGACTAATTTATGGGGCATACAGCAGTTGGATTAACAGTCAAAGGCGTGGGCCAATTTTAGAACTCCAAGAACGCATAACCGTTGAGAATATACGTTTCAATTCGTACACCACAGCTTCGTTGTATGTGTTTAATGTTGGAGAAGCAGACGTGGAGATAGTCAGCGTCGATATAAATGGAAGTATTAGCACGATTATATCGTCTGGCACTTACATTCTGCCAGGCGACAGCGCTTGGATAAATATAACTTACCCGCTTGGATTCTCTGATAACTCAGCATACATATTTAGGCTTGTAAGTTCCCGTGGGACAAGAATAGAAGTTGCTGCGCCCTTTACAGGCGTTCTTACTACCGTAACGCTTACTTCTACAGTTACAACATCCTCAACTTCCGCAACCAGCACTTTCACTACGACTGTGACTACATCAACGGTCACAATTACAAGCACAAGCGGCACCTCAACTCAGACCACCACTACCACGCCGCTAACTACTACAACAATTACTCCAGGTACATCTACTCTGAAGTCCACTACAACTTCGGGCACAACTACGCTAACTTCAACAACAACTTCTGGCACTTCAACTTTGACAACCACCTCAACCACCACTTATCCAGTAACGACTACAACCCAGACGACTTCTACTAGTACTGTAACTACGGCTACACCAACTACTACAACCTTACAGGTGACTACCACTACGTCGTCTTCTTCCACTTCTCAGGTTACAACCACCACTCAAACCACTAGTACACTTCAGGTTACGACAACTTCAGCTTCAACATCAACGGTTACAACCACAACGCTTACAACAACCACTCAAACAGTAACTACAACATCACCAACTACCACTACGTCGACGTTTGCTACAACCTCTCAGACAACCACTACGTCAACTATTCCGAAAAGCCAAGTAACCTATGTTTCGGCTGGAACAGGTTCGGGCACCACAGGCAATCCTACACCGTCGTATCCGTCGGGTCTTCAATCAGGTGACTTGATCTTGCTCCAGGTTACAGTTCGAGATATAGGAAATAGTCCAACAACTCCAAGCGGATTTACTTTACTGTATGGTCCCGATTCAACAGGAACTGGGCGACAATGGATTTACTACAGAATAAGCGATGGCACCGAGTCGGGAACTATCACAATCACTGTTGGCGGCCCGGCGAACAAAATGGCTAGGATGTATGCGTTCCGCAATGCTGCAACCTCAAGCTTTACTGAGGGAGGTGGCTTCTTATCGGCTACGTCAAACACTATTGCGGCGCCGTCGGTTACGACGTCGGACACATACAGACTGGCGGTTGCTTTTGTGTTCGTAAATGATGACAACGCTGTTGGCTCTTTTACTGGAGAAACGGGTGGGGATTGGACAGAAGCTGTAGGAGAGTTCACCAGCACTGCAGGCGCTGACGGTTGTATTCAGCTTCAAACTGCTGCTATGCCGTCTGCGGGGACAATAAGCGGCGGAAGTTACACTATGGGTGCTTCAGATCCTTGGGGTGTGAGGGCGTTTGCGTTGAAACCTAAAGACCCCATAACTACCACTATAACAAGTCAGGTAACAACGACCACTTCGACTACAAGTACAAGTACGGTCGTGACTTCTTCAGCTACAACAAGTACGTCAAATGTGACTACAACGAGTTTGACAACGACAACTGTGATAACCACGACTCCGACCACTACGACTTCTCAAATTACAACAACAAGCCCGACGACTACAACTTCTACGATCACAACAACGACCCAGACAACTGCCACTTTAACTGTGACCACCACAACCTCTACGACAACTACGCTAATTATAGCCACGACTACAACCACGACGGCGACTTCACCGTCAACGTCGACAATTACTTCGGGAACCACCACGATGACAAGCACCAGCACGTCAGGGACGAGCACTTCCACGTCTACAACGACCACGGTGACAACTGTAACTTCAAATTACACCACCACAATTACGACGACCATAACGTCAGGCACTACGACTTATAGTTCAACCGAGGTTACGACGGTTACAACGTCAACCACATTGGGCACTACAACCTACATAACCACGATTACGACCACGACGACGTATTAGGTATGCAAGACAATACGTTTGGAGTTTTAAATTTTCTTGCTGACCACGCAAATTCTGGGATAGGTTAAACTTTTGAGCGGAAAAAAAATTTTTCTGAACAACTTGTCCATAAACCGCGTAACGTAGTCGGTTTCCACGAAGTGTATGCTCACGACTTCGAAGCCAGCGCTTACAACATGATTTTTTAGGTGTTCCTTTGTGTATATAGCGTAGTGCTTATCGCTGCTGCGGGTTAGTAAATTCCGGTGCCCCATGTAACCGCCTGTGTGTGTTCTGAGCAGGTAGTATCTGATGCAGGCAGCGTTGTCTGTTATCAACGTTAGACGGCCACCTGGTTTAAGGACGCGGCGGATTTCCATTAGGTGAAAGTTGGGGTTTTTTAGGTGTTCGAAGAGGTTTTGTTCGTAGACCTCGTCAAAGTAAGAGTCAGGGAACACCAGGCCTTTTTCTACGTCGAAGACGTGGGTTGTGGTTTTTGTGGGTGTGATATCTACGCGGTATGTGCCGTAGGTTTGGTTTCCGCAGCCTAAATTTAGTATGCGTGGTTCTGTTGTAGTCAAGGTTTGTTGTACACTTCCTCGAACATGTTTTCTAGTTTGTTCATGATGTTGTTTTTGTCGTATTTTAGGGCTTGTTGTCTGCAGTGTTGAGCCAACTTGAAGTATTTTTCTTTGTTGTTGTACCATAAATTGCAGAGTTTTCTGGTTTCTTCTGCGAACGTTTTAGCTGAATCTGCGTAGATCAAGGGTAGCTGTAGTGCTTTGTGTGTGGTTAATGATGTTGTGATAACTGGGGTTCCGCATAGGAGTGCTTCTACGATGGCTAATCCGAAGGTGTCTACTTCGCTTGGTAGGAGAGCTACGTGTGATCGGGATAAAAACTCTGGCATGTCTTGTTCTTTGATTTTACTTGCGGCGACTTTTGTTTTGATGCGTTTTTCGTATTTTTCTAAATGCTTAATTGCTTCCTGGAATACTTGCCAGCCTTTTTGCCAGACTAGTCTGCTTGAGTAGACTACCGTGAAGTCTGGGTCTTTGTTTTGGGTTGGTTTGTAGGTTTGGCTGTCGACAAAGTTTGGGATGTAGTAGACTCTTGAGTGTGTTATTTTGTAGGCGTTGGTTACCATGTGGACTGCGTTGAAGCGTTTTAGTTCAAAGTTGCCGTTTATTTTGTGCAGCATGTTGGCGAGGTTGGGTTTGAAGCCGTATCTGGGGTTTATTTTTGTCCAGTATGTTTGTGCGTGAATTCCTGCTATTCTTGGTGTAGTTGTTTGAAAGTTGAGCCAGTTAAGTGGGTTATATGTGACGTAAACTATGTCTGCCTTCACTTTGTGGTTTATGCGTTCTTGGTATGGGATGTCTTCTAATTCTTCGGTTGGGTTGATTTTTGCTTTTCCTTCTAGCATGAAGGGTAGCGCGAATATTTCAACGTGGTATGCTCTGCGGGATAATTCTTTGGCTACGTTTATGACCCATTTTTCTCCTCCGCCGTAGTATCCTAAAGATAGGTGGTGACAGAAGGCTATTCGCATTTGTCTGTGCGCCTTCTTTTTTTGGTACCCCATTTAAAGAGGTACCTGCGGTGTTTTAGGGTGGTGAAGCATGTTGCTTTGCTGTTGAATGAGCGTGTTAGCTTGTTCATAGTTGAATTGTTTCCTGTACTGTTTGAGGGTTTTTACTTTAGTTTGACCACAAGTAAGAAGTATCAGTACCTTTGTTATAAAAGCTATCAAACGTGTGTCTTGTATGATCTCTGTTGTGATTCCTTCGCTTAAGCCGACGTTAATGCGGTCTTTGCTTGAGTCAATTGAAGCTGGCATGAAAGGGGATTATGAAATTCTTGTTCAGACTGAGCCATCTTATGTGAATGCGGTTCTGTCGGGTTTTAATAAGGCTAAAGGGGATGTTGTTGTGATTATGGATTGTGACGGATCACATAATCCTGTTTATTTTCAGGGTATGTTTAATCTTTTGAAGCGGGCGGATATAGTGATAGGTTCGCGTTATGTTGTTGGGGCGCGGTCTGATGATTTGCTGATAAGGCGGTTGATTAGCAGGTTTTTCTGCAAATGCACTCGGCTTCTTCTTGGACTACAGGAAATCTCTGATGTGATGAGTGGGTTTATAGTGATCAAGAAATCGGTGCTGGATCAGTTACGTATTGAGACTGTGGGGTACAAAATTGGGGTTTCGATTTTGATGCAGGCAAATCACAGGTTCACCATAGCTGAGTACCCGATTGTGTTTGCGAAAAGCAAGTTGGGGAATTATGTTAAACTTCGCAATATCCGTGATGGCTTACAGACAATTGTTTTTATAGGAAAACTGTTCCTCTGCAGAGTGATATAAAAAAAAGTTTATTTGCGCGTAGCTTTATATAAAACGGAAGCTGAGCTGCACGTTGAGCATAAAACTGGAGTTAGATTTATATTCCGTGTGGAATAAGACGCAAGCGTTTTTGAAGAAGTTTAACATAGGTTATTTGCTTCTTTTGGTTTTGGCGTTGCATTTCCTTATTATGTCTACGCCCTCTGACGGCTACGTTTTTGATGAGGCACATTATGTCCCTGCTGCTTTGAAGACGCTTCATTTGGAGGCGGCTAATGCTGAGCATACGCCCCTGGCGAAGATCGTTGTTGGGTTGTCAATCGCGGTTTTTGGGAATTATTGGTTGGCATGGCGATTACCGATAGTTGTTATGTCGGTTTTGTCGCTTTACGTTTTCTATTTAATCGCAAGACGGTTCCTAGATGGCAAGTATGCCTTGTTGGCTACGGCTTTTCTCTCGTTTGATGTCATGTATTTTGTTAATGGTTCAATTTTTATTTTAGATTTGCCTGCGATTTTGTTTGGGCTCTTGGGCATTGAACTTTATTTTGCTAAGCGGTACAAGTGGTCTGCTGTTGCCTTCGGCGTGGCGTTCTTGATGAAGGAACTGGCGCTACTTTTAATTGGCGCTGTTTTTATTTATCACATACTAACTCACCTTTCACTAAAGAAGCATTTAAGCAAAGTGAACATCCAAAAATTTGGTTCTTTCTTTTTGGTGCTTCTTTTGGTTGGTGGAGGAGGACTTTGGGTTTATGACGTAGTCTATAAGCCGACGACTTCGACGGTTCTTGTGCAGAACATAAATGAAAACATTGTTGTTGACGCGAATGGTGCCACTTTAACGACGATAACGTCGACTTCCAATTTTACGGTGTCAAATTACATAACTAACCCTGTTGAGCATATGTTGTTTGCATTTGGTTACTTTTCAGGTTTAGCGCCCACCATTAACACTACAGAAGCAAATTACCGTCCACCATGGTCGTGGATACTGCCAATTGGCGACGTATTCAATTCGCCGCATTACTTCTCGGTGGCGGTGACTTCGGATAATGTTTCAAAGGTTACTGTGGACTATGTTTCTCAGGTGACGCCTACGGTTGCGTATATGCTGGTTCCCATTTTGGCTGTGGCGCTTTGGAGTCTTTTAAAGAAAAGTAACGTCAAGGTGGCCTTGTTTTATATTTCTTGGATAACTGCGACGTATTTGCCGTGGTTCTTGTTTGGGTTGTTTGTGCAGCGCATGACGTTCAATTATTATTTTATCTATACGATCCCCGCTTTGGCTTTGGGGATTCCTTACTTCTGGCGTAGCCTTCCGCTTTCAGATAGAATAAAGAAGGGAGCGTTGGTTGTCCAACTGTTGGTAACTGTGGTTTTCTTTTTTGCTTTCTTTCCTGTGGTGCTCCTACGGTAGCAACGCGCTTTGGGCGGGCTTACGTTGTTTGCTTCTTTGTCAGTCTGGTTTCCCGAGGATAGTGTTGTTGTGTAGTTTTGATGTCTGACGGAATTAGTTTTATTAATAGTAGCAATTATTATTCTCAATGATGTAAAAAATGGACATTACTGCTGGGGCGAACTGATAATTTGCTTGCAGAGCTCTTGGATGTTGAGGGGATTTCTTGCTGAAGAATTTGCGGCGCTTTAGGCAGTCAAAGCGCGGCCAAGCGACAGCCATAGGTGCGGTGCTGTTTCTCAGTTTAATTGTTTTGATGGCGGCGTTTCTCACTGAGGTTTATCAAATCCAAGAGAGGATGCGGCGTTTGGATACTGAACGTTCTCAGGAGCACGTTGTGATAACTGCGGCTTATTTAAATTCTGATAATCATTTGGTTCTTAACATTACCAATCAAGGCTCTGTTACAGCTAGGCTCATGCGTTTATGGATAATTAACCAAACTAACAATGAACATCTCTCAGTTAATTTTTCTAGTCTTTACATTACTCCAGGCATGTCTATAAGTAACGTTACAAGCCTACCATTGACTTCTGGTAAGAATTATGCTGTACGCGTCGTTACTGAAAGGGGTAATGTTGCTAGTTACAATATAGTGGCTTCGATTAAAGCGCGGATTAGCATAATGGCAACTTCCACCAACTATATTGGTAATAACGTGACAGTCATTTTATGCGTAACCAACAACGACACGTCAGGAAACAACATTTATAATTTGACTCCTACACTGGATGTAAATCCGCCATCAAGTTTGGAATTAGTAGATGGTCCTAACCCTCCAATTATAGAGTTGTTGCCTGCTGGAAGCGCTGCCTATTTTGTTTACGTTTACAAGGTAACTGGCTCAGGTTTAAGTTCTACGTTAAACGGGTCGTTTGTTGGCGCTCCTGCAGGCAATTACGCCATGACTACGATCTATGCGACCTCGTTGCAGGTTTCGGCGGAAGTTACATCTATGCCGCTGATACATTTAGATGCGTTTGGTAGTATACCTGCGCTTCTTGATACTACCGATGGCGTTCTCACCTATTGGGGTGTCGCCTTGGCTAACCCTTATAATCGTTCCATTACGGTCTATTCTGTAGCTGTGATATCAACAGCCTTGAACATTTTTGATCCAAACTCTTTAACCGGCGTGAACCCTGCAACTGGGTGGTATGCACGGAGATCCTCTGGGGTATATTCAGGTGTTTTTTGGGAGGCTGGCAGGGCAGGTAGTGCACCGATAACGATACCACCGCTTTCTGTTTATAATTTCACCTTCACTGTTGAAATTGACAACGTTGAGGTGATTGAAACACAGGTTACGGTAGAAGCAATAACTACTGAAGGCAGATTTCTTAAGAATTTTGCAACCTCCACAGCTAACACGTATCCCGCTATCAACGTATATCTTACCAGAACACCAAATACTCCGCTATCAAATAGGCAGTATTGTCTTTCAAATGTTTTACCCTCGTCTAACCAGACCTTCAATGTGGTGATTTATAATAGCGCTGGTGCAGATACCTTAACTTCGAAAATTAATCTGCTTTTGCAAATTCCCACAGGGTGGCGTAATGTAACTGCAGGTGCTCAAACTGGGTGGAACTATAGCTCTCAATTAATAACGCAGCAGGAGGATGGTTCGTGGAGAATTTCTGTAGAATCATCTTCTTCAACCCTTGCAGGCGGCAACTACTTAGTTTACCAGTTTAGCGCTATTACGCCTGCAGTTTTGGCAACTACACTGTATAATTTGGCAATTACCGCATATTACCCGAATTTTTCACCTTCAATAACTTCAGCGTATTGTGGTGCCGTAGTGCAAGTGGCGCCTTAACTAACTGGAACAGCATACTGCTATTGTTGGTCTTCGAGTGTTCTTGGGACTGTGGGCACTTTGAACGTAGCGGGTAGGGCATTGCGTTCTCGGAGTTCTTTTATTATAATTTTCCGAAGCCACTCTGAAGGGGTTATGCCTTCTTGAGTTGCTTGGTAGGTTACAAGGCTTTTTATCGTGTTCGTTATGCGGAGGTAGATTATGGAGTCTTTGGTTTCTGATTTGATTTTAGGCACCTTTTCTTTCTCCTTTTTGTTTTGTTGTTTCGGCTGGTGAAATGTTGATTCCTGTGGAGAGGATATGGTATTTGTGGGTCATCAGTGAGTGTTTGGTGTTTCGCATTTTGATGATGCGGAGTTTTCTGTTGAGTTCGCCGGTTTTGTTGAAGTATGTGTGCATAAGGATTATGCCGTCAGCTATGAATTCCTCGATGCCGGAGCCTATTTTTTTTGAGCCCCATGGCGTGTCGGAGATCATGACGGTTGTGCAGCCTACGCTTTGGAGAAATTTGTAGAGTAAGTGTGCAAGGTGGCGTATTTCTATGCTTTCTTTCATGGCCATAGCCATGGATGTGAAGGAGTCTATGACGAGTCTTTTAGCTTTTAGAGCTGTGACTTCGCGCAACATAATGTCAAGGTTGTTTTGGATACCTGCTTCTTTTGAGGTGGAGAGGTCTAAAACGAGACAGCGTTTTTCTAGTTCGAGACGCTCAAAGTCCCACCCGAACCGGAGCATGTTGCGGAGGAGGGCCTTTTTTGTTTCAGCGAAACATACGTAGACGCCTCTTTCTCCAAAGTTGGTTGCGCCTTCGTAGAGAAATTGGGCTGAGAAGGTTGTTTTTCCTGCACCCGGTTCGCCTGCCATTAGAATTAGGCTCTCGTTTGGGAAGCCGCCTTCGACGAGTTCGTCAAAACCTTTGATACCTGTAGGTACACGTTGGCTCATGTTTTGCCTCTCTTTAGTCTATTTTGGTGCATGATGTATTTATATTGTTGTTTAGATGGGGCGACTTGACGTGTTGGCGTTGACGTACATTTGGATTGTTTTTGAGGCACTGTTTTTGCTGACAAGGGCAGTGTAGAGGTTAATTCACATTGCTGGTTTATGCTCTATTTTTGTTAATGTTCAGTTTTTATTTGTTTAAAATTTACGTTTTTTTGCTTATTTTTCTGAAGTTTTTCGTTTGTAAGTTAATTGTAGTACAAATGAAATACAATTAACATACACTTGCGGCAGCACCACCTTTAAGCGCAAGATCCACATAAGATTAAACTAAACAAATTGGAGGAAAAAACAAAAATGCAAAAACTCAAACTAAATCGGCGCGGAGTTAGCCCAATCATAGCCACGTTGCTTCTCGTAGCCATAGCCGTAGCAGCTGCGATAGTAACATACACGTGGACCATGTCGCTGGCAACCAACCAATCCCAGCAAGCCCAAACAGGAATAAAACTCGACGCAGTCTATTTCGGCAAAAACACGACAGACAACACATATGGTATCTATGTGAGCATAAGAAACACCGGCTCAGTAGCAGCTACAATTGAAGCCATCCACCTCGTAAAGGGAAGCCAAATCATAATCAGCGAATCAGTAAGCAGCCTGACTGTCCCACAGGGCGACGTCCTAAACTCAGGCTTCACAAACGCCACAACTTGGACAGCCTCGATTGGTTTTAAATCTGGTGGTCTCTCATTGCCAATACCAGAAACAACAAAAACCGTAACCATACGAACTGATCTTGCCGTGAACACTGCTTATACGCTGAAACTGGTAACGAGCACTGGTTTCGTGGTTGAAGGCACTTACTACACGCCCGGCGAGTGGTAATAAAAGAGGAAAAAAAGCCACATAACAAGAGAGACCGAGGCAGGTTCAGGGATGATAAAATATCCATTTCCATATGTCCTGCCTGGTCGTTCTTTATCTCTTGCTGCTGACGCCAAAGACGCGCATTCATCAACCCCTCAAGTTTCTTACTGAAAAAAATAAAATTTAAGTCAGGTTACTTGCCATGAGTAAAAACTCCGACCAAAACACCGTACAGAAGAAGCGGACGCGTGACGTGATAGAAGAAACCTTTGCACGTTACGAACCCAAAGAGGAAACGCCCCCGCCGCTTCCAAAAATCGGGGAACCCCCTCAACGCGTCCCTCGCGAAGAGAAGCAAGAGCCGGAGCAGCTCATGACCAAAACAGAAAACGCCGCCCAAAAAATTGTCAGCACAGGCATATCAGGCATAGATGCCGCTTTAGGCGGAGGCATACCTGACCACTGTCTCATCCTCATTTGCGGCGAAGTAGGCAGCAATTACGACGTCTTCACCCAGCAAATCCTATACAACCACACCTTGGAAAACGGAAAAACCGCCTGCTACCTCGCTGAAACCTTAAGCATAGACATCCAAGAAAAAATGGAAAAATTCAACTGGACAATAAAAGACGCCGTAAACAGTGAAAACTGGAAATTCATTGACATACAAACTCCAGACCTACAACAACTAGCCGACCTCTCCCCAAAAAGACTCACAAACAGAAACAGCATAAAATTAACCACAGGACTAAACGCACTCAAAACAGACCTCCTAACAAAAACCAAAGAAGGCTACTGGACAACCATCGAACTGGGACATTTACTCTCCAACTACGACACAAAAGAAATCAGCAACCTCATGCTCTACTGGAGAGCAGTCACACGCACCCACGGAGGGCTACACTTTGCAGTGATACCTATAGGCATCCACGCAGAAAACCAAATAAACGCCCTCAAAAACTTAGCAGACGGCGTCATAGAATTCACACTCAAACAAGGACCACACGAATTCGAAAATAACCTCACAATAAGAAAAATGAAAGGCCTCCTAAAGCCACTGGTGCTAACATTCACAACCGACGAAAACGGCATCAACATAGACACAGCAGCAAGAATAACCTAAACAGGAGCGACAAACATGATACAACAAAAAGAAAACAAAAAACAAACCGCCCAAAACACACAAAAAACTACAACACCAAACAAAACCCTCGCTTACATCGTCTAACTTTACTTTACAAAAACAACCCCGTCACTCCCACTCAACAACGTGCACAGTCCACTGAACACCCACAGACTCAACTCGAAGATAATATCGTCCAGGCGAAAGACTCGGATGAGCACTCAACTCAACAGTCTCCGTTCCACCAGGAAGGACATAGCGAACAGCAGTAGCTGAAAACACAGGCACTTCACTTTTTCCCTCCTCAAAAAGCTCAACCCTCAAACTCCACCCCAAACTCCAACGCTGAAAATACACAACTTCAACATCACAATTACCCCCTTTAACTTCAAACACACCACTAAAAGTTTCCCCATCAAAACCACTAAGGCTAACAACGACAGGACTCCTCAACCACACAACACAGCAGAAAGCCAAAGCAAACGTCACCACAAAAAGAGTAAACGCCAAAAGAGCTCTACTCACACGGTTCATAAGCCTCAAAAAATAACTGCGCAACCAAAGCAAAAAAAGCTATCACAAAATCAACTTGAAGAACAATAAAAAAGCAACATTAAATCTACAAAAGCATAAATCTCTCCATTTACCAACTACTTTACTGCCTTCTAACGAATACCTAAATAGAGGAGAAATCTTCTTGCTGTGCCCATATTAAAGATAGGCTATAAACTGTGACCGTTACAGTCAGCGACGAAAACTTGAAGATAGTTCTCAACAAAATAGATGAAGTCAAACTCTAACTCCTTAGATTAAGAGCTCTGCTAATACCTGAGGAAGAGGCAACCGAGATAGAAAAAAGATCAAAAGAGCTAAACGTGAATTAGCGAAGGGGTCAAAGATAGATTTACAAGAGTTTATTGAGGAACTCGGTTGCTGACCTATTGTTCAACATTATCATTGCAAAACAAGCCCAAATAAGTTCCAAGAAGTTACCTGAACATATTAAACGGAGAATTTTTGAGTCCCTTTTGATCTTACGTGAAAACCCTGTCCCAGCAGAATATTACGACATAAAGAAACTGAAAGGATTAACAGATTCTTATCGGATCAGGCTTGGCGACTTTAGAGGTAACTATTCATACATAAAAACTGCATAAAACCAATCCAAAAGAAACACAGACAACAGGCTAATAAACGCCAAAACGTAAATACACATACAACCAAAAACAAAACAGGAACACCCCTATGAGCACAACACAAGAGGAAACAAAAGAGCGACATGAAGCCTACAAAGAAGCTGAAACAGCACACTTACTCCTCAAAATCATCGAAGCAAACGGTAACCTCAACCCCACTTACGACACAAACCACGGCTATCACTACCCAGAAATCGAAGCTCTCCTAAACAAAGACCCCGCCAGCACCGAAAAAACTCTAAAAAAACTCTCAGCCCTAGGCATCCTAAACCAAAAAACAATTGATATGGCACTCCACTGCCCAGAATGCAACAACGCCAACATATCAACCACTTATACCTGCCCCTCTTGCGGCTCTCCACAAATAATACGGAACGCCCTCATCGAACACATTACCTGCGGCTACATAAACACCCTTCCCTACTTCAAAGTCGACGACAACCTGATCTGCCCAAAATGCAAAGCTCCCCTCAAAAGAACAGATGTTAGAAGCGCAGGAAGATGGTACGAATGCGCCAACTGCAAAAAACGTATCGAAAACCCACAACCACTCCACACCTGTAGAAACTGCGGAGAAAAATTCGACTTCAACGACGCAAAATACGTCGAAACACACAACTACACTCTCAGCGACACCACCAAAAATGAAATCAACAACGGAGCACTCTTTCCCTTCTTCGTAGAAAAAAGCCTAACAAAACTAAACCACCAAGTACACATCCCAGGCAAAATCACAGGCGCATCAGGCATACAACACGAATTTGACGCCATAATCGACACAAACGCTGGCAAACAACTCGCCATAGACGCACTATTCTCCAACCAACCCGTCAACAAATTCCAAATAACCATGGAACACGAAAAAATATCCGACGCAAAAATAGAAACCTACATAATCGCCTCCGCCTTCAACGAAGAAGCAAAAAAACTCATCCAATTCTACAAACTAAACATAATAGAGGCATCCCCAACCATAGCGCTAAACGAATTGATAAATAGGATGCAACCAGAAAAAACAAAACAAAAAAAAGAAAAAACAGAAAAACTCGACATCATAGAACAATTCACAGCTCCAACACCCCCACCTAAAAAAGAGCCAGACAAGAAGACAGGAAAAATAGGCGGGTTCTTCAAAAGAAACAAACAAGACAACAAAAACTAAAACACCCTCTCACTCTTTTCACAAACCAAAGAAGAGTAAACCAAAAAAACTTCTTCAAAATTCAAAGCAGGAACGTAAAGATAACAGTCACAATTACAAGCATAACAACAGAATGCTTCAGCCCATTCAACATAATGCCCTCACTAAGTTTCCCAGCAGCCAAACCCCCAAATATTGCTTCCACAATAGCCAAATCAAATAACAACGCCCTAAAACTCTCAAACGAAATTGTTATGTTCAAGAACTGAGTCTGCTGAGACTGCGCCATAGGCACAAACAAACTCTGATACAAAAGCACAATAACCCCAACAAAAACAAAAAAACTGATGTAAATTATAAACAAATAAGGACGAAGCTGAGACTCACGCTCATCCCTCACCTCAATCATCTCCCTCACAAATTGAGCCGTAGAATTAAGAGAACTCTTCAAATCACCACCCAACCGTACCGCCTCAACTATAAGCGCACTCACCTTAGCAGAAAACTCCGTGCCAATACGCTTACTAAAATCCAAAAACGCCTTCTCAAACTCCACACCAAAAGTCAACTTCGCAGTCAACTTACGTAACTCCTCAGTAACAGGACCATAATTCCGGCGAGAAACATCCTCCAACCCCTGAAGCAAAGTCAAACCAACAGCTTGGCTCTCAGCCAAATTATCAAGAAGCACAGGCCAAGCATTATCAATAAGTCGCTTCCGCCGATTTTCCAAATGCACAATAATAGACGGAAAAAACAACCCAACAGCAAACCCAACCGCGACATAAGCATGAAAAACGAAACTCAACGACACCGACATGTACCCCACAACAACCACCACAAACGCCATAATCAAAGATACAACATAGACAAACCGCTTGGTTCTAAGAGAAAAAAACCCAAACAACCTCATACTTCACCAACTCGACATTATAGCATCCACATAAACTAACACAAACGCCGCAGCAGACGGCAACAACAAATAAACCAAAAGAGGCAAAAGCTGAGCAGCTGAAAGCCCACCAATAACCTCACCGCCAAAAACACCCATAATAACCAACAACGTAATCATAATTATTGGAAAAGCAACCAATAACGTGATGTAAAGCTCCCCCGCCAACCCCAACTGAGAAATCATCTTACTCAACCGACGACGACGAGTCTCAGTAAACTTATTCGCCATAGTCATCAAATAAAAATGCAAATTACCACCAGTCTGCACCGTAGAAATATAACCTTGAAGAAAACTGGAATACTCCCTACTAGGAGTTCGCTTACTCTCCTCATCCAAAGCAGCTATCAAATCCTCCCCCAACAACTCAACACTACGCACAACACTCTGTGCACTCTCCTTCAAACTAAAAACCTCCCCAATCCTAGCAAGAGAACTAAAAGTCTCCCCAGGCGTAGCACCGGCACCACTAAGAATAGCCATATAATTAGCAACATACACAAGATTCTTCTCAATTTTCATCTTCAACACAGAAGCCTTGTAACTCGGATAATACAAAAACACCACAAAACAAACACCAAAACTAACCCCACCAGCCAACAAACCCACCACAGCAACAAAAGACAAAGGAAAAACCACCCCGAGAAAAGAAGAAAAAGAAACAAACAAAACAGGCACCAAAACCAACGACGCAAAAAAAGCAACTAAACTCCAAAAAAACATCGAACTCACATAAACAACGTGATTCACCTTAACATTTGCTCTAAGGAGATTCCGCCTCAGCCTCTCAGACAAAGGAAAAAAACGAGCAGGAGCAACACCCAACACACGGTACCCAAACTCATGAAAACTAAACGAAGAACCTTTGAGCGCCACCGACTCAGGTTTCACTATTCAACACCCCACCAGAAACCAAGTAAACCAACCCACAGCGAAGGATAACTGAAACATAATCATGACCCAACCTTAATCCGACTATAAATCTCCTCAGGATTACTGTAAAAGCCACGAATAACCTCAGTTACATCTTTGAACCGCCGAATATCATTCTTCACCATCCAATCAAGAATCAAACTTCTCTTCTCAACCTCCTCCATAACGTCCTTTAGGCTCTTTCCACTGCTTTTAGCAATCTTCTCCAAATGATAAGACCTACCTGAATACTGATACGCATCATTATTAGCATTATAGCTAAACACCTCATTAGTAATTATCTCATTAGTCCGCGTATCCAAACCAACAAACTCAGTAGCAGAAGTAACTCGCCTAACAGGCTTACCTTCCACCTGCAACTTCTGCTGGATAAGCACAAAATCCAAACTCGTAACTAACGTCCGCGGTATATTCATCGGTTCAGTTTCAAGACGATGCACAACCGAAGCCACAGACTCAGCATGCAAAGACGAAAAACCCCCATGCCCAGTCGCCATCGCCTGAAAAAGCGTATACGCCTCAGCACCCCTTATCTCCCCCACAATAATATAATCAGGTCTCTGCCGCATAGCCGCCCTCAAAAGATCATAAAGACTAATCTCCGCAGAAGAACCACCACTGGGACGCGAAACAGATCTAAGCCAGTTTTTATGATGAAGCTGCAACTCAGGCGTATCCTCAATAGTAATGATCTTAAAATCAGGCTGAATAAAAGCTGACAAACAATTAAGCGTAGTAGTCTTACCTGACGCCGTAGGACCACAAACAAAAATGTCCAGCTTATTCTCTACAAAGTACCACAAAAACGCAGCCAACTTAAGAGGAACCGTCTTAAACTTTATCAAATCAATTATAGTCAACGGATCAGCCTTAAACTTCCGAATAGTAAACGTCGACCCGCCCCTAGTAACTGCTTTCCCATAAGTCATCTGAATACGGCTACCATCCGCAAGAATCGAATCCAAAATCGGATTAGCCACAGAAATCATGCGCCCAGTCCTATAAGCCAATTTTATAACAAAAGAATTCAACTCATCCTCCGAATCAAAACTAACATTCGTAGGAATAGACTCATACTCCCTGTGCCAAACATAAACAGGACCCGAAACCCCATTACAACTGATATCCTCAATCAGAGGATCACGCATCATCACATCAATCTTGCCGTAACCAACAAAATCTCGATTAATATAATAAAGGATCTTCGCTAAACTCGCTTCACCCACACGAATACGAAACTTTTTAACAATCCGCTTAACCTGATCACTTAAATACTCCCTAGCTTTCTCCTCCGACCCCAACTCAGAAAAAGTAACATCAATTTCCTCAACCAAAAAATTTCTAATATCCGTAAAATACTTTTTTTCCGCCTCCTGAAGAGTAGGCTCAAAGACTTCATACCAAAGCTCATGAGTAGCAGGGTCCTCTGAGAGGACAGCAAACTGAAAAGGTTCATTAATTTTAAAAGTCTCTAAAATGCGCCTTTTAGAAGTCAGTTGTTTCTCAGTCATCAAACAACCAGCGATAACAGATAAGCGACGTCTAACATAATTAATTTTTTGTCGAACACAACCTCTAAATTAAACACTTACACCAAAAAAACAAACCACAACAAAAAACTAATTACCTCGCACCCCTGAAGAACCCGCCCCCTAGTTTCCCTCAATAATTTTAACTTCACTTGCCAAATATGCCTTTTCCACTTTACTGAGCGCATCTAAATTCATAGGCATAAGCAAAAAAGAATCATGCTCCAACAAATCAAAATGCTTCTCTTGAATAAACTGATATACCGCCTCAAAACCATAAGTACTAATTAAACGCTCCAAACCATCAAGAAGAATAACCCCCCTCTTATAGGTATTCAAAAACCTAGATAACTCAAGAGAAAGCTCCTGTAGATTAGGCAAAACACTAAACCCCTTAATAGATTTAGAAGCCAACAATCTAACGGACTCCACAGG
>Ga0136652_1000135_pt1 | contig 41080 bp, 23 predicted proteins | sample ConPoolayeEmetaG_FD_94864 | JGI IMG/M metagenome (GOLD analysis project Ga0136652, IMG submission 94864) | Hot spring microbial mat communities from California, USA to study Microbial Dark Matter (Phase II) - Cone Pool mat layer E metaG... ...
GTCTGTCGACGGTCTGGTCGGGGCGATTCGCGCCTGCCGGTTGACGACTCCAAGCGGCTCTACTCGCGACAGGGCATCGGTGGCCTAGAGCGGACGGTGCTGGCGTTTGCCTCGGCGGCGGGCCTGCCGACAAGAACGGTCGGACAATTCATCGAAGCCCTGGGAGGGCTTGCGCCGGCCCCAGAACCGGTCCCGCCCTGGTATCAGGACCTTGCCGGTGCGCTGCCGGTGGATCCGGTGCGCGGCTGCTGCGACGGAGTGGCGCGTTTTCTCGCTCAGACCTTCCCGGCGGCACAAATTCGCTGCTGCGGCTTGCTGGCGGAGATCGTTCCAGAAAACGTCTTCAACTGGCGTACGGCCCGGACGAAGAACAAGGCTACGGTGTTGCTGGAACAGGTGCTGCGGCTAATCCGGCGGGCTACCGCAGCTTGTGGCAACCAGGACGTCCACATCTTTGCTGACCGGCTCGGCGGGCGCCAGGATTATCGTGCCGCGCTGCTGGAGGCGTTTCCCGAGCGCCACCTGCATGAGCTTGGCGCCGATGCCGTATGCAGCCGCTACCGCCTCGCGAGCCGCCAAAGCGACTGGTGGCTCGAGTTCCGGGTGGATGCTGACAGCCATTGGCTGCCGGTTGCCCTGGCAAGCATGCTGGCCAAGTATGTACGCGAGCTGCTGATGCGCTCTTTTAACGCTTACTGGCGCAGGCTGCTGCCTGATCTGCGGCCGACTGCGGGCTACTACCAGGATGCGTTGCGGTTTCTGGCGGATATCCGGCCGGTGCTGCCGCTGGCGAAGGTTGCGCCGGAGTATTTCGTCCGACAACGTTAGCAAACCAGATAATGGGTCCCGTGTCGGGCAAAACAATTGCTCTGTTAAAAGCCTGGACTGCGGTCGCGACTGCCGGCTTTTGTGCGGCCCAGCCGCTTCCTGCCGAATGGTCGCCACAGGTCGCCGAAGCCTTGCACTTTTACCGCAAGGGGCAGCTGGCGGCGGCGCAGGAACTCAGCCAGCAACTGGCGGCCGAATCGAGGGATGCACAGGTACGGCGCGAAGCGGCGGCGATCCGTGCTATGTGCCTCCTGAACGGGCCGTCACGCGCCGACTGGTCAGCGGGGCTTGCAGAGCTTGCGCGACTGGAGCAGGAGGCCCCCGAACTGGCCAGACGTGCAGAATGCCTGTTGGCTGCCGGCCGGGCGCATGCGGCACTGTATCAGACGGCCGCGGCCCTCAGATCACTCGACGAAGCGGCTCGAAAGTTCACAGTTTACGGCGAATTTGATCGTGCCCGGGCGGCGCTGGTCAGCTTGGCCGAGGCCTGGAGCGTGCACAATGAGTGGGATGTGCCGCTGCCGCAGTTTGCGGTCCAGCGCCCGCAAAGCCCGCAGGCGGCCCGGCAGGTTCGAGCTGAGCAGATTGCTCGCGTCCGTGAGCGTCTGGCTAAGCTGCCGAATGCGGCGGACGATCTGGCACGCGTCGATCTGATTCTGGCGCGAATGCTGCTTTCGGTTTCGGAGTCTGCGCCGGATGGTCGGCGGCTGTTGGAAAAGCTTGCCGGCTCGGCCTCGCTTACGCCGGCGGTGCAAGCGGCGGCGTTGTTGCTGGCTGAGCTGTACGAGCAAGAAGGTCGGTTGCAGGAAGCACAGGCACTCTATCGGCGGCTGGTTGACCAGGCGGTGGGCACAGCGGCAGAAGAAGCTGCTCGTCGGCTTTCGCAGCTTGTTGGCCCGCAGTTGGTGCTAGAGGTACCGGACCGCGTGCTTACCGGTGAAACCATGACGGCTCATCTACGCGCCCGCAACCTTCAGGCCGTGGAGCTGGAGGTGAGACGGGTTGATCTGCCGGCTTTTCTGGCGGCCCGTCGCGGCGTCTGGTCGGAGGCTGCACTGTCCGTAACCGGGTCGGTGGTGTTTTCGCGTCGGCTGAAGACGCAAACCGCGCAGGAGCATCAGTGGTGGAGTAGCGATGGCTTGGCCGGACCGCTGGAGTTTCGCGCCGGCCCGGGGGCATACGTCGTCCGCGCCAGCGCGGCAGACGGCCAGCAGCCCGGGCTGGAAGTGCGCCGACTGGTGATAGTCAGCGATCTTGCGGCTTACGTCTGCGTGGGGCCGAAACGGGTACTGGCCTGCGTCGGGCCGGCAGTTCCAGATGTTCCTACACTGGACTGGCGTCAGGCGGAAGTGAGCTTCTGGATGTCCGGCTCGTTTGTCCCGGTCCGGGCGCGCTGTACCGACGGAGTTGCGTGTTTTGCCGTGCCGCCGGAAGCGAAGGTTTTGCGCGACAAGCGCTGGACGTTGCTGGCGCAGGTGGACGGGCACCTGGCGCTGTGCCGCGGGCAGTTGCCACGGCCGGAGGAACTCGAGCCGGCGGCGGTAGCACTGACCTACGCGCCGGCGGCTGTGCGTGCTGGTCGGTCGCTTGCGCTGGCAGGCCTGCTGCTCGAACCGACTTGCAGCCCGGACTCCCGGCCGAACCCGCTAGAGCTTGAGCTATGCGACAACCTGGGGAAGTTGCTGGTTCGGCAAGCGGTGATGCCACTTTCTGGTGGGGTTTTCGTCACGCGGCTTAATGTGCCGGATGCGTGGGCCGGGCAAGGTATCCGCGCCTCGGTCAGCCGCGAGAAGAAAACTTTGCCGATCATCGACGGGCGGCTTAGCTTTCGCGTGGAGCCGTCGGGCGGCGTCGAAGCGGTGGTCGCGAGCGATCTGCCGTCGCATGTGACGCCGAAAGCCGCGGAAATCAGCGGACGCATCGCAGCGTATTATCCGTGGGGCGCCGCGCTTCGCACCTTGCGGGTTCACGCCGTTGTGCGCGGGTTGGCACTGCCGTCCGAGGAAAACGGCTGGAGTCCCCGACCCTTCGGACCATACATCCTGGAAAAGCACGACGCCGACGACGCGCCAGAGATGATCAAGGCCGAAGGCTTGGGCCGGTATCGGCTGCGCCTGCCGCTTTCTTCATTCGAACTGCCACCAGGACCGGCCGCGCTGGGCCTGTGGGCTTTCATGTCTGACACGACCGGGCGCGACCTGCCAGTTATGCTCGCCACGCTGGTTTCACCGCAGTCGGTGCACACCTGGTTGTACGTCCAGCCGCAGCCTGCGCGCGTCGGTGATGGGATCCGGTCTACCTTGGGCTGGTTCGATAGCGACAAAAGTATGGCTCTGGCGCGTCCGGTATTGCGCCTGCGCGGCGAAAGAGTTGACGAAGAGCTGACGCTGCGTCCGGTACCGCAGGGTTTGCAGAGCGAACCATGGGTCGCGGCCGATCCTGGCAGATACGAGATCAGCGCGAGCCTGCTGCGACACGATGGGTCGAGTATGACGGTCGCCCGGACGTTCGAAGTGCTGGCTCCAAGCGGTCCGGCCCCGCCGATCTGCCAGGCATATGTATCCACTGTGCCCGACCGAGGGGGGATTCAAGTGCGCACGCGAGGCAGCCTCGAAGGCCCCGTGGCTTTCGTGGCCCGCGATTCCGATCCGCGCGGCGCCGTCGTGCTGCCAAGATTGGAGGGGCAGACTGAGCTTTTTATTCCGACAGATGCGGCGTGTCGGGGTTTGGCGCTAGAACTGGTGTCACTGGCTGGCGAAGGCCGGACCGTGACCAAGATCCCTGTCGAAGAGGATGCGGCTCATCGGATGATTCTGGAGCTTTCAAAATCGTCGCAACCACTTGTGCCGGGCCAGAGCGTGCGCATCAACGCTGTCTGTCGCCGTGGCGACGTGGCTGTCTCTGACGCAGTTCTGCTGGCGCGCCTGGCAAACGAAATGGGCGCTGGCCCAGTTCACTGGATGCCGGAGAATCCCACCGAAGCAAGTGAGACCTTGCCGGGAGCCGGCAGTCCGACAGAAGCCGCTATAGCGGCACACGCGCATCTTCCGGACGCAGTCCGGCGGACGATGATCGGTGGAGCGAGCGAATGGCTGGCGGTGCAGTCGCCAGGTGTGCTGGAAGTGCCGCTGCCGCCGGCGCCGGGTCTTTATCGCCTGGCAGTGCTGGCCGGCAGCCCGACGGGCAGCCTTGCCGATGCTTCGGTGCTTCTGGATACCCGCGGCGGACTTGAGGCGTGGGTGGACGTGCCGGCCCAGTCCACGGTGGGGGACCGTTTTGCGGTTACGGTGGGTCTGCGCAAGCCCGCCGGCCCGCCGGTGGCGGTGGAGCTCACGCTCGATGTCGGCGCAGCTTTGACGATTGTACCTTCGCCGCCTGCGAGCCCTGTGGTTTTGCCAGAGGTTTCGGCAAGCAGCTTCGCGTGGTTTGCCGCACGGGTCGAGGCAACGACGCCCGGACGCGGCGTGGCAGCCGCGCGACTCACGTTCAACGGCCTGACACAAGTCGTCAGTGCGCCGTATGAGGTGCTTGCGGCGGATGAGGTGCCTGCCGCAACTGCTGGCCTGGCGCTGAGGCGGAGCGTTTTTGTGCTCGCGCAACTGCCGCCGGGAGAATCGCAAGAGACCGGCGATTCTGATCGGCGGGGGGCCGTTCCGCTTTCATCCGGCGACTGCGTTTTGACTGGGCAGGAACTGCTGATTCGCGAAGTTTTCACGCTGAAACAGCCCCTGGCTGACGTTTTGTGGTCGCAGCGGCTGCCGCCAAACTGCCTGACCGCGTTCGGCCCGGCGCGGGGCAGTGCGCAGGTTGGCGAGCTGAAGGAGCGGTGGGCGGGCGTGCTGCGTTTTAGCGCCTCATGGTTGGAGCCCGGAGCCTACGTACACGAATACGTTGTGGTCGCCAGCCGGCCGGGCGTGTGTGTGCTGCCGGCCCCAAAGATCAGCACCGAGACCCGCCCGATCGCAGTAAAAGTTGAGCCTGCGGATCTGCGAGTGAACGTGCTTGACACCGAGTCCGGCGGTTAGCGGGCCCCGCCGGCGCCGAGATTCTGCGCGGAGACGAGGCGCGGTTATTGAAGGCAGTGGAGGCGGAGGAAAAGCAGAACAACTTCTGCGAGCCGCTGACGCCACGGCCGATGCTCGGGCCGGCGCTTGGTCTGGCGGCCGGAATCTGGGCGGCCGAGTCACTGGGCGCGGAGGCGGAAACTTTCAGTTGGCCGGTGCTGCTGCTGCCTTCGGTGGGTCTGGTGCTGGTGCTGTGCTCGCGGGCGGGCCGCGGTTGGCTGCTGACGGCGGGCTTGCTGGCGGCTGCTTTCGGCGTGGGATTTCAGCGGCACCAGCTTGCGGTCCGCCGTCCGGCAAACCACGTCAGCCACGTCCTCTCAGATGAGCCAGTGCTGACGCGAATCGCGGGCGTGATCGTCAGTACGCCGGTAACGCGGCCGGGCGAGAAGCGAAACCCGTTTTTGGCGACGGACCCGCCGCCGCGGACACGCTTCGTGCTTGCAGCGCGCTACCTGCTCACCTGCGATCCGCCGCTGCCTTTGCGCGGCAGGATTCTGGTGAATGTCGAGGCGGAGAATCTGGGGCTGCGGCTGGGCGACGCGGTCGAGCTGACGGGAAAGCTGTACCGGCCCGTCGGCCCACGCAACCCGGGCGAGGTTGACTGGCGGCGATGGTACTACCTTGAGGGCATCGATGCCGGTCTGAAGGTGGAAAGTCCGGGCTGCGTGCGGCCCGGGATCCTACCGGCAGACTGGTTCCTGCGACTAACGCGCAGCATCCGCAGCGTCGCCCAAGCAATGCTCCTGGAGCCGTATGTCGACGCCGGGCAGGAGGACGTGGCGCGCCTGCTGGATACGCTGGCTCTGGGTCAGCGCAGCGCTGTGGACCGCAAGATCAACGAGGCTTTTCTGCGGGCCGGCGGACTGCACTTTCTGGCAGTCAGCGGCTTTAACGTCGCGGTGCTGGCCGGCGCGACCTGGTGGCTGGTTCGACGAGCCCTGCGCCGCAGCGCCACAACTACCGCGCTGGCAACGCTGATCGTGATCCTGCTCTACGCTCTGGTCGCCGAACCCAACGCGCCCATTCTGCGGGCGACAATCTGCGGCGTGCTGGCGACGCTTGCGGTTCTGACGCACCGGCCCGTGTGTAGCATCAACTGGCTGGCGACGGCGGCGGTGTGTATCCTGCTTTTCGATCCGCTGGAGCTGTTCCGGGCAAGCTTTCAGCTATCCTTCGTGCAGGTGTTGGTGCTGCTGACGGTGGTGCCGGCGCTACGGCGGACGATCCTGCCCCTGCGGGGCGATGTCGGCGTTATTGAGACCGGTATTTTCGCGAATCGGTTGTCGACGCGACGTATCGCGGCGCGTTTGGTATGGCGCGGTTTCAGCCGGGCAACCCTCGGGCTCCTGGCAGTGTGCGCGGTTGCTTGGGCTTTTGCGCTGCCGCTTGTTGCTTACCACTTCGAGCGCGTGGCGCCCTGGGGCATTGCTGGAACGACCCTGCTGACGGTCCCGGTTACCGTTGCAACTTGGCTGAGCTTCTTAACGACGGTCGCAAACCTGGTTTTTCCGCCAGCGGCCGAGCTTTTAGGCGCAGCTTTGGGGTGGGTCACGAAGCTGATCCTGGAAGGGGTTGGACTGTTTGAGCGACTACCCGCGGCGGTGATTGATTGCAGTCCTCCGCCGGCCTGGCTCGTCGGGGTCACATACGCGCTGGTGCTTACGCCGCTGCTTATTTCCGGGACACCGCGATGGCGCACGGCCGTTTCAGCTCCGACGCTGGGGCCACGGCGGGCGTGGCTGTCAAGTGTCGTGGCGCTGGTGCTCTTGTGGGCCGGCTGGTGGACCTGGCCAGGGCCGCGCCCTGACGGGGCCTGCCGGGTCCACGTGCTGGCAGTCGGCAACGGCAGCGCCACGATCATTACTACTCCAGAGGGCCGCGCTATCTGCTTCGACGTCGGAACCGACCGAAACGTGGATGCGGGTGAGGTGTTGGCACGGGCGCTGCGCCGGCTGGGCATCCGGCGGCTCGAACACGTTTTCATCTCCCACGCCAACTTTGACCACTACAGCGGCTTGCCCAGCCTGCTTGCACGGGTTCCCGTGCGGCGACTGCTGTTCAACGGGCAGATGTTGGGCCAAAGCTTGCAATCTCAGCTCACCGGGCATGGGCCGGGCGTTGCGCCGGAGGCTGTCGGGGCAGGGGACCGGCTGGATACCGGTGGCCTGCGGATCGAGGTGCTCTGGCCGCCGATGCAACTGCCTGCTGGGAGCTGGTCGGTTAACGACACCTCGCTGGTGCTGCGCATCGGCGTGAACGGGCGGACGGTGCTGCTGCCGGCGGACATCGAGTCGGCCGCGATGCGGTCGCTGCTGGAGGAAGTCGCCGCGGGCCGCATCCGCCTGGCCGCTGACGTACTGGTTGCACCGCACCACGGCAGCGCCTCGGGCCGCTACGCAACCGCTTTCTACGCCGCCGTCGCCCCCGAACTGGTCATCGTCTCCGCGGCCGACAGCCGGCCCAAATTGCAGACGCTCGTGCGCGAGACGCTGGGTCCGGCGGCGCAGCTTTTCAACACCGCCGAAAGCGGAGCAATTACGGTACGTATCGGCCGCGACGGTGTGCTGACCGTCGACTGCTTTTCAGAGGCCCGCGCACCACGATAAGTGCTACGCGTTCACGGCGCTGACGCGCGTTAGCGCGCCTGGAACTGTGCCGTCAGCACGCGGTCGATGCGGGAGCGGCACTCAGTCAGGTGCGCGCGGGAGGCGAAGTCGAGCCGCGTGTCCTCCAGCACTTTGCCGATTCTTTCGCTGAGTTCGCGGGCTGCCTGACAGATCATGGCGTGCACGTCGCGTGGCACCGTTTCGCCCGGTCGCGACTGGGCGATGCTGAGCAAAATAAACAGGTATTCTTGCTGAAGCCCGCGTGACAGCGAGCTGATGAAGGGTCGCGCGTCGGTGTACGGTCCTGCTCCGACAGCGTCAAGCTGATGCCAGACCAGGTCGCGCAAGGTCCGGATCAGCTCGGCTGCGGTGAAGCGATCCTCCCCGGTGGTCTTGAGTTCGGCGTCGTAAACGCGCTGAAGGACGACCGGGGCCATCAGATCCAGCAGTGTTGCCACCTGCATTACGCGGATGCGGTCGTGGATCGGGTAGTCCAGCCGGGTCGGGACGTTGGAGCCCCAGTGCGACCAGCGTGAGGGCGCCAGCAGGTTGAGCACCTGCGGATGGATCAAGAAAAAGTCGTCGCAGAAGATGGTCTGGCTCAGGAACTTCAGAGCCTCGCGCTGGCGCTGCGGCTCGACGGGGACGAAGGCCGGTCGGGCGTCCGGATCGCCGTGCTGATCCCGGTGGAAGTACTGCCCGCTCACCAGCCGTGCGACATAGGAGAGATTGCGGAACCGCTCGTACCAGATCACGTCGTAGGCGCGCGTAAGATAGTAGCGCGGCTCGCCCGGCTGAAGGGCCCAGTCGGTGATGTTGGCCAAAAGCTTTCCGGTCAGCTCGGCCCGCGCCTGCGCGTAGGCGATCGGGTCATTGGAAAGATCGTAGCGGTTGACCAGCGGGTCCGGCGAGTTCACCCACGCCGCATCCTCGTCCGTCGCGTACTGGAGCTCCGGCTGCGTGCAGCGGCTGGCGATCTCTTTGAGATAATCGGCCTCCGACTTGCCCTGCGGCATGCCGTAGCCGTATTCGATTGCCCAGTAATCGTACGGCCCCAGCGTTGGGGTGATGAAATGCCGCACTTTCTCGGGTTCGTCGTCGGCAAAGAACAGAAGCGGGTTATAGTCCATCACCGAAGCGCTGGTCGGCTCGTCGGTCTGGCTACGCCGTCGCAGAATCTCCTCCAGTGGCAACCAGCTCGAGGCCTTGAAGTTGTGACGCAGGCCGAGGGTGTGGCCTACCTCGTGGGTAACGATCTCGCGGATGGCCTCGCCGATCAGGCGCTCCGGGACTTTCTTGTCGCGCGCCCCGGCGGCCACCAGCGCATTGTAGACCAGAGCAAGCTGGTGCTGCATGCCCCAGGCGTAGTTGCAGGTGCAGCGACCATGCTCCTGGAGCTTCTCGGTGAGTACATCCCATACTTCGGGCTGGGGTTCGGCGGGTTCGGGGATCGGCGGCTGGGGGAACAGTCCGGCCTTAAGCTCCGGGTTTTGTTCCAGCCACTCCTGAAAACCTGGCCCCTTGGTCTGAGCGATTGCGGCGGGGCCGAACAGGTCAAACTGGTACATCCAGGCGCGCACAAACGAATCGTCGAAGAAGATGTCCGCGTCGAGAATCTGTCCGGTGCGGGGGTCGACGCGCGATGGGCCCATGGCGAACGCCCGGCCCGAGACACCCCAGCGGAAGAAGTTATAGCGGGCGTCCTCGGGGTCGTAGTTGGCGTATTCATTGTCTTCGGTCTGCTGCTGGACTACGATGGCGTCAACAAAGCCGATCTTCTCAAACGCCCTATTCCATTCTTGAATTCCTTCGCGGACCCAGCGCCGCCACTGGATCGGCACCGTCTTTTCGATGATGAAGACGATCGGCTCTTTCGGGGGGGACAGATCGAGCGACGGGTCGCGTTTCTCAAGCTTCCAGCGGTTGATGTAGCGGTCGAAGGTTTCGCGCTCGCTGGGCTTTTTCGACCAGTCCACCTTGACGGTCAGAAAGTACCCGACGCGCGCGTCGGCTGGCCGCGGATTGTATGAGCCGAGCTTGGGCAGCCGCCGAAAGGCATATGACACCCCGACCACGTTTCCGCCCTGACCGCCGGAAAGTGCCAGGTCCACATCGATCAGCAGATTGTCAGGAAAGACCTTGACCTTGGTCCAGGTGGAAAGCTCCGGCCGTACACGCCCGCCCATGGGCTGGACCCCAGCCAGCTCGGACTTCAGCAAAGCGCCCAAGTCAATCACCACGTCTCCCTGCGGCGACATGGCCAGAATGGGCACGGCTGTCAAAAACGTCGGGTTGTAGGTCCGCTCGACGGCCTCAGAGATCGGAGCCCCCGCAGGCCGCGTATAGCGCACGTCTGGCGTGAGGAGCTTAAGGTGGTTGCCGGCTACCTGCCAGCGGACCAGGTGGTCGCCCCACATCCAGCCGGCCATCGGACCGCGCGAAATGCTCATTGCAAACAGCAGGTCTTCATCGAGCAGGTTGTGCGGGATTTTCGCAAGCAGCTTCTCCGGATCGCGCTTCTTGTCCGAGGGATCGAACCGGTATAGCGTGAACAGCCCCTCCTGGGCGGTCATGTCCTTGATGACTTCCTCAAGATCGGGAAAGCGTTTTGGCGTTTTGTCCTTCGCTTCGGTCGGGGCTGCCGGCACACCGGCGCTGCCGGCAGGTTGCGCCGTCTCCGGCGCCACCTGGTGGCCGCAAGGTGGCGGACCGAAACCGAAAGCAGGAGGACTGCGGCGATAAGCCCCGGCAGTACTATGGCCAAGTGGACCGGACGGTTAGCGTGTTTCATGTGTCGTACTCCGACTGGCTGTAAAGCATCTTTGGCCTGACTCTTGCTGACTCAATGCAGCCTGTAGGAAAGTTTAGTCACCCGAGCAACTCTTTGCGACCGGCTGCGCCTTATGAGCATATATCGGCTGTCTCGGCGGCCGTGCTACCCGCCTGGAAGCCCTTTACAATCGCTTCAGCGGACGGTCTGATGCGCAATTGGATTGGCGCGTTTCCGGCCTTTCAAGGAGGAATCGAACGTGGCTCGCCTGATGTGGTGTTTGCCGGCAGCTCTGCTCATTCTGGCCGGTTGTGAGAACAAGAAGAATCAGCCTCAGGCTCGTGCCGAGCAGCCTCAGCCTTCGCTGGAACAGATGGACAAGGCCTCCGCGAAGGCAAAGACGCCGAGCTGGGACACCTCCGCTCCCGTCACGCCTTCGCCGCGACCGACGGCGGCAGTGAGCAAGCCACCGACGCCGCCGGCCCAGCCGACCCCGTCGTTAAAAACCGCCGATGAGCCGCTCGAGCCGGTTTCTGCGGCAGGGCGCACTTACACCGTGCAGAAAGGCGACACGCTGTACAAGATCGCTAAGAAGTTTTACGGCGATGGCTCGAAGTGGAAGAAGATCTGGGAGGCCAACCGCAATCGCGTGCCCAACCCCAACCGCCTCAAAGAGGGCACGCGACTGACCATCCCATAAGCCGACGCGGCCATGGGTCGGCCGGATGCCGACAGCCCGATCCGTTTTCTTCGCGGGATCGGGCCGGTGCGCTCCCAGTGGTTCGCCCAGGCGGGACTGAACACCGTCGGAGCACTGCTGGAATACTTCCCCTTCCGTTACGACCAAGAGTCTGGGCTCGTGCCCATCGCTGATCTGGAGCCCGGCCAGACCGCTACCGTCTGTGGCACGGTTCAGCGCGCGCGTGGCGGCGGCCGCTTTACGCTGACCGCAGAGATCGACGACGGCACGGCAAGCTGCCTGCTTCGCTGGTTTCAGCCTCGCTACGCCCCCCGCGGCTTATGCGTGGAAGCCACGGTCACGGCGACAGGAAAGGTACGCGAGTACGATGGCCGGTTGGAGCTCGTGCAGCCGAGGGCGCGAGTTTTATCTGTCGAAGCGCCGGCTTCACGGTTTCCCGGCAGGCCACGTCTGGTGGGCGTGTACCCGGCCAGCGGCCAGCTTACCTCGGCGCTCGTTCGCCGGGCAGTCGAGCAGGTTCTCGCGGAGCCGGAGCTGCCGGTCGAGGAGTTCTTGCCGCACGAGCTGCTACAGCGGCACGGTTTTCCGTCGCGGGCCGAGGCGGTCCGGCAGATGCACTCTCCGACCGGGTCGCAGGGGCTGGCTCGCGCCCGGGCGCGGCTGGCCTACGAGGAGTTCTTCCTGCTGGAGCTGGCGCTGGCTCTGCGCCGGCTGCGCGCCACGCGCTTGTGCCCGGGTGTCAAGCTCACCGCAACGGCGGAGATCGACCGTCGAATCCGGGCGCGGTTTCCGTTCGAGCTGACTGCGGCACAGAACGCGGCGATCCGGGAGATCGTGGCCGACTTGGCCAGCGGCCGGCCCATGACGCGCCTGCTCCAGGGTGACGTGGGGAGCGGCAAAACTGTCGTCGCCCTATACGCTTGTTTGGTCGCAGTTGCCAGCCGCCGGCAGGCGGCGATCATGGCGCCCACCGAGGTTCTGGCCCGTCAGCATTTCGCCAACATCTCTCAATATCTGGCGGGCAGTCGCGTCCGCTGCGCTTTGCTGCACGGCGGACTGTCGCGTACGCGTCGACGGCAGATTCTGACGGCGATCCAAAACGGCCAGATCGACCTGATCGTGGGTACGCAGGCTCTGATCCAGAAAGACGTTACCTTCAGGAAGTTAGCCCTGGTCGTCGTTGACGAGCAGCACAAGTTCGGCGTACTTCAGCGGGCAGTTTTCCGGACCAAAGGCCCGATGCCGCACTATCTGGTCATGACCGCCACTCCCATACCGCGGACGCTGGCGATGACGGTCTTCGGCGACCTCGACGTTTCCGTAATCAATGAGTTGCCTCCCGGCCGCGGCCGCGTCACGACGCGGATTGCTTTGGCGCCCCACTGGACCGAATTGATGGTTTGGCTGCGTCCGCGACTGGAAGCCGGCGAGCAGGCATATGTCGTCTGCCCCCAGATCGGCGATACGCAGGATAGGCCCCAAGGCCGCGTCCCCAGCGATGACAGCGGGCGCTCGGCCCGCAGAACCTGGCGGCAGCTTGTCGAAGGCCCCTGGCGCGGCCTGAACATCGGTCTGCTGCACGGGGGGCTTTCAAGCGACCAGCAGCAGCACGCCATTGCTCAGTTCGTCGCCGGAAAGCTTCATGCACTCGTGGCGACTACGGTTGTCGAAGTCGGCGTCGACGTGCCGAATGCCACCATCATGGTGATTCAGGAGGCCGAACGCTTCGGCTTGTCGCAACTGCATCAGCTTCGCGGCAGGATCAGCCGCGGCCGCCGTGACGGCTGGTGTTTCCTGGTAACGGGCGGCACCAATGTGCCTGCCGCCGAACGGCTCAAGATACTTACGCAGACTACCAACGGCTTCCGAATTGCTGAGGCCGATCTGAGCCAGCGCGGTCCGGGCGAGCTCCTGGGCACACGCCAGCACGGCCTGCCCGAACTGCGGGTGGCGGACCTCGTCCGTGACTTTGAACTGCTCGAAAAAGCCCGCCAAGACGCTTTCGAACTGGTTCGACGCGACCCGACACTTTCTCAGCCGGAGCATCGGACGCTTCTGCCGCGATTGCGTCGCATGTTCGGGCAGAAACTGGCGCTGATTGACGCTGGCTGACGCGTCCTAGCGACTGTTTGCTGCGGGCTGGTGCTTCCCCGCGGCTACTCCGTGGGTTTTTCGAGATAGTTGCGCAGGTCGGTCACGAGGGTTTCGTCGACCGGGCCGAAGTAGTCTTCAAAGCGCGGCGGCTTCTGCACGCTGAGCGCGTTTGAGGAACTGCTACAATCTCCCAGCGCGCGCAGATAGGCCGCGAATTCTGCGTGCTTGCGGGCCCGAAGGTAGCTCACCAGTGCCCAGGAAAGGGGGTAGTGGGGCGCGCTTTGAGCTTCGGTGCCGTTGGCCACCATCCGGCGCAGTCCAGCCAGCAGCTCATCAGGCTCGTCGTAGATGGCGCGGAACTCGCTGAGCCGATACGGGTTCCCAAGGTTTGTGGCGCGGTGGCGGGCCGATGCGACCTCGAAAAGCTGTGCCAGCCCCTCAAGCAGCCACGTGGGTGGCTTGGCTTGCGGGCAGAAGGCGCCGGTGGCAAACTGGACGTGGTGAGCGGCCTCGTGCCGGATGACCTTGGCATAGAGCGCCTCGGCGGCTTGCCGGAAGCGGGCAGTCTGTGCGCCAGTGGCGTCGGGATCCTTCTGAGTTCTTTCGGCCCCCCGATCGCGTAATTCGCGCAGCGGGGGGTAGCTTGCCAGGTCGAAGAAGATCGACAGATTCGAACGGGTGTCGTATAGCCCCAAGACGTCAGAATCCGTTATTGCGTGCCGCTGGCGGTAGTCGCAGAAGTCTTCGAAGTTGGCAAACACCAGGACGTTGAGTTTGTAGGCGGGGCGGCGAATCTGGAGCTCGAGCTGACCAGCAAATCCGACCCAGGCCCGATAAACTGCTTCCAGGTGGTCGGCCAGTTCCAGGACCCTCGCGGTTGGCATTGAGTGGGCGATCAGGAAATGCTCAGACTCGTATACGCGGGCGGTGCCCGGCAGTTGGGAGCACAACTGCTGGGCTGCATGCGGATCGGCGGGTAGCGGCGCCAGCAGACTGCGCGGGCGGGTGGTCTGCGAAAGCCCGGTCGGAGCCGCCACCACCAGCAGTGCCGCGCAGGTCCACATACGCCGCACTCTGGCGTCGGGATTCATCACGGCTTTCCCTGAATTGCGGTGTCGCGCAGGTGCGCCGCTTGCGCTACGGTAGTATGTCCGGCGGCAGCATTGATCGTAACAGCCGAAGGTCGGACATGAATTTATACCAGCGGTCGATCCACTTTTCGTCGATCTTGCCGAAGCAGTCCTCGAACTCCTTTTCCCGCTGGGTGTACGAGACTTCTTCGCCCGGATCGCGCTCACTGATGATCCGCGCATATTCTGCCAGCCCTTGGCGGTGTTCGCGGAAAAGGTAGTACACCAGCGCCCAGGCGAACGGGTAGAAGGCGCCGCCGCCGCTCAGGAACACCCCGTTGTTAACCACGAAAGTCTTCAGGAACGCGGGGGTCGGTTTCTGCTGGCCGAACCGCTGGCGGAATTCGTTCAGGCGCGCGTGGTTGACGGTGCCGAAACTGCCTCCTGCACGTGTGGGCGGCAGTTCAAACATCATGGTCGTCCCTTCCACGAGCCACCTGGGAAGCGCATCGTAGCTCTCCCAGTCGAGTCGCAGGTCGCGCGGGAAGATGCCAATGTTGAAGTCAATGTGGTGCCCGATCTCGTGCTGAACCACCGCCATGTTCTGGAACTCTACCCAGCGATTGATCGTGTTTTCGAGCTTCTGGCGGGCGGGCGGCGGGGTCCGCTTGTCTTTAAGTGGCTCGGCGAGCCGCTCGATGGGCGGCCAGGTTTTCATGTCAAAAAAGCAGGACCGGTTGTGGTTGGGGGAGTAGTAGCCCAAAACGCCTCCGCCAGTCCGCCCCCCGCCACTGTTCACCGAGTAGGTCTCAAACTCCTTGTGCGTCCCGAAGAAAAAGACCTCCAGCTTGCTCGGCGGAAGTTGCAGCGGCAGCCCAAGCATCTCCATGTAAGCAACCCGCCAACGCCATATGGCCTCCAGACGGGCCGCCAGACGCCGCGCTTCGGCGTCGGATCCGGTGTATACCAGCACCACGTGCGGCGTAGTCAGGTACTTGTCGGTCCCGGCCAGGAAGAGCATTTCCTTGAGCGCGGCTTCATCGAGTGGCAGTTCGTGCGTTTGCTTGCTTACCGACTCCTGCTCCGTCGGGGGCAAGCTGATGTCGAGGCCGTCCAGGAGCTGCTCGATCTCGTCGTTACTCACGCCAAGCGGCCCGGCAGTCTCTTCCTCCTCAGTTCCGGTTTGGCTGGCCTCCGCCTGCCCGGCCGATTGCAAGGCTTTGACCTCGCTTTTCTTGAGCGTAATTGAGATGCCGGGCCGGACGGTGATCACGTAGCCTTCCGGCGTTTCCTCGACCTCGCCTTCCAGCCACGTGCCGTCCATGCGCTGGACGCGCATGCGTCCACGTTCCTGTGCCCAGGCTGGAGCGACAGCCCCGGCGGCCAGCCACAGCCCGGTGAGAACCGCCGTAATCGCATAAGCTTTGCGCTTCATGGTGTACCCGCCGTTTGGGGCGCCTCGCGCCCCGCCAATGCCGGTTACTCGCCCTTGTGCGTCCGGCGCCCGTTGGCAAGTCGACTCTTGCCCTGCCTGGCGCCCACTACATTCTAGCCTATCCAAAGGCCGGAGCGATGCCCCAGCAGATTGGAGCAGCCTGGGTCCTGCTCAGGCCACGGGTAGCGGCAAGACCTTCGCAAGACTAAGCTGGAACGTGAAGGGTGCCGAAGAGGTCATGCCTGTCGACGCGTACAAAAGCGAAAGCGCCTTGATTGCCCGGTTGCGGCGGGAGCTGGTAGCGCCGGCCGCGGCCGGCCGACCTGCCCGGCCCGGTTCGGGCTGGCCCCTGGATTTCGTCGACGACATGGCGGCGATCGACTCAGGCCCGGCGCCACTATTGTGGACGGTCGACATGCTCATGGAAGGAGTGGATTTCGACTCCGGCCGGCACTCCTGGTACCAGATCGGCCGCAAAGCGATGGCTGCCAGCCTGAGCGACTGCGCTGCGATGGCCGTCCGCCCGCTGTGTGCTTTGTGCGCTGTCGCTCTGAACAATTGCCTTTCGCTCGAGGATGCGGTCACCCTGCATCGCGGAGCACATGATTGCGGGATCCGGTTCGGCTGTCCCGTGGTGGGCGGCGACACAAACAGTTGGCAGGCGCCTACGGTCGTGAGCGTGTCGGTGGCTGCCCGCACCGAGCCGGGCCTTGCGCCGGTCTGTCGCGATGGTGCACGTCCGGGCGACCTGATTGCGCTGAGCGGGCCGGTAGGGGGGTCGATCCTGGGCCGGCACCTGAGCTTTGAACCGCGGATCGAGCTAGCGCTGTCGCTGCGCCGCCGGGTCCTCCCGCATGCCATGATCGACGTCAGCGACGGTCTGGCGTTGGACCTGTGGCGTGTTCTGGAAGCTTCAGGCTGCGGGGCCACGCTCGAAGCGCCCCTTCTGGAGGCGCTGATTCACCCCGACGCGATCCGGCTTTCTGAGCAGGACGGTCGACCGGCCCGCGAACATGCGTTGTACGACGGCGAGGATTTCGAACTGATCGCGGTGTTGCCGGCGAAGGGCGCGGAGCCGGCTTTTGCCGACCTGGGTTTTCGTCTGCTGGGCCGCATCGAGGCAGAGCCGGGCCTGCGTCTGCGTGAGGCCGACGGGCGGACCGCCCCGATCGAGCGTCGCGGCTGGGAGCACTTCCGGTGACCGAGCTTTTGCAGCTCACCACGAAGACCGCTGGCCAGACGCGCGCCGTAGGGCGGATTCTCGGTCAACTGCTCGAAGCGCACGACGTGCTGGCGGTAGCCGGCCCGCTTGGATCTGGAAAAACCCAGTTAATTAAGGGGGTGGCTTCGGGCTTGCGGGTGTCGCGGCACGAGCCGGTGGTAAGCCCAACCTTCGTCCTGGTGCGCGAGTACCGCGGCCGTCTGCGGCTTTATCACGTCGACGCCTATCGGCTGAGTGATCCGAGGGAGCTGACGGCACTGGGCTTTGAAGAAATGCTCGCGGATCCGGCCGCCGCGGTCGCAGTCGAGTGGGCCGACCGGGTTCGAGCCTTGCTGCCTCCTTCTTCTTGGTGGATCAGTCTGGATCATGTCAATCTCTCGGGACACCTTCTGGGTGTTGCCCGCGGTCTGCGCCGCCTGCAACTGGACTTGCCTGATACTCGGCGCGCCGCCGCGCTGCGGCAGGGGTTAGCCCGAATTCCGGGCCTGGGGATTGACAGCCCTGCCGATTCGGCCCAGACTTTCAGTCAGTGAGTTTCCGCAAGGGGAGCTGGATGCGCAGAGGACTTGTGCTTGCGATTCTTGCCGGTTTGGCGGCTCTGTGCGGCTGCGCGACGATGACGCAGTCAGCGGCCGAGGTGAAGGCGACTTACGACCAGATAGGCGAATACAGCGCCCGCCAGATCGCTGACGACTGGAATTACATCATCATGATGGACCGTCCGAGCCGGCTGTCGCGCTGGGTGATGCGCTAGCTTGAGCGCGTAGCGCGCCGCCCTACTGCGGCGGGCGTTTCGGAACTCCAGGCTTGGCGCGCCTTTTCCTCGCAGTTACTCCTGCGTCGGGGGGCCTGACTCGAAATCTCCAGCACGAACGATCACCAGTTGCTCCGGGCGCACGTGCTTGGCAAGCGCGCTCTGGACCGCCTGCGGCGTCAGTGCCTCAATCCTGGCAAGCTGATCCTCGTAGAATCTCATGGTACGGTCGAGGAACAGGTTGCGGGCCAGCAGGCTGGCGATGTTGCTGTCATTGGCCAGGCTCACTTCAATCTGCCGTCGATAACCCTGCCGAGCGTCATCGAGTTCCTGCTGCGGCAGGCCCTCAGCGAGCATCCGGCGGATTTCTTCCTTTGCGCAGGCGATCGCGCGCAGAGCGTTCTGCGGTGCGCAGAGGCTGAATGCGATGAAGGTGCCGACGCGGTCGAGCGATCCAGCCAGTGCCATCGAGCCGCACCCGTAGGCCAGCCCCTCCTTCTGGCGGATCCGGTTGAACAGTCGCGAATTGGGGCTTGACCCGAGCACGTAGTTGGCGATCAGCAGCCCCGGATAGTCCGGCTCGTCATCGCGGACCTCCAGCGGCATTCCCAGCAGAACCATGGCGTTAGCCTTGTCGGGCGTGCTGATAACCAGGGTTTCGGGAGCGACCTGCTGGTAGCGGTTCTCGATCCGCACAAACGGCTTGGGACTCTTCCAGTCGCCGAAGAGCCGATCCAGCAGGCTGGTGACCTCTTCCGGATCGAAATCGCCGACAAACGCCGCCTCGCAGTGGCTGGCCCCGAGCAGTTCGCGGTGCAGGTTTTCGACATCGTCGCGACTCACGGCCTTGATCCGCGCGACCTGTTCCTCCGGCGTCGGGACATACCGGACGTCGGTTTGCGGATAAGGGTAGAGCTTGCGCAGCAGCGCGTTGGCGCCCAGAAGCATGGGTTCGGACATCTGCTCCTCAGCCTCGGCGAGCACCTCTCGCTGTAACGTCTGGAATTCTTCGGGCGGGAAGGCCGCTTCACGCAGGATTTCGGCCGCCAGCTCCAGCACGGCCGGAAGGTTGTCACAAGTGGTTTCGATGCTTACCTCGAGGGTGCCCGGCCCGCTGCCAGGCAGTCGCAGAAAGCGCCGGCCCATTCCGCCTGGCTCGGCGATCCGCAACTGGGCCTTGAGCTCGGCCAGGCGGTCCTGAATCTGGCGTCGGGTATGCTTACTGGTTCCGCGCAAAAGCATCGGCGGAAGCAGGCTGGCGGCAGTTTCGCGCCCCGTGAGGTCTTTTTCCGACCCGTAGTGGAACAGCAGGACCGCATTTACGCGGTCGCCGCGGGTCTGCTTGGGCAGCAGCGCCAGCTTCATGCCGATCGGCAGCTCGCGGCGCAGCGTGCGGGCCTCAATGTTCGCGTAGGTGGCTTCAAAGGCCTCGCCGCGGGCGACTTCCTGCGTGTCGCGGTAATCCCTGAGCAGTTCGGCCAGGTCCGGCGTCGGCGGAACCGTCGTCCGGTCAGGCTGACGCGTGGGAATAAAGACCCCGATCGTGCGGTTGCTGGGCTTTAAATAGTGGGCGGCAACGCGCTGGACATCACCCGGTGTCACCGCGGCCAGGCGGTCACGATGCAGAAACATCAGCCGCCAGTTCCCCTGCGCTGCCGATTCGCTCAGGCGCAGTGCCAACCGGGTGCTGTCGCGCATGAGCAGGTCGAAGTTGCGCGCAAAGACCTTGCGCGCCCGATCCACCTCTTCCTCGGTGAACTCCTGGCTGCCAAGATTGTCGAGCACGTCCAGCAGGGCGCTTCGGATGGGCTCCAGGGGCTGATCCAGCCGCGCCTGTACCAGAATTTCGAGCACCCCGGGTTCGCGCAGCGACACCGCCTGGGCGTCGACGCTGGTGGCCAGACCGGTTTCGATCAGGGCGCGGTACAACCGCCCGGTTTGCTCGGCAGCCAGAGTGTGGGCCAGTACTTGCAGCGGCGCCGCGTCCGGATGGGCAGCAGCGCAAATGTGATAGACCACGCCGATCGCCTGGATATCTCCCACGCGACGCAGGACCACCTCGCGCTCGCCATCCTGGACCGGCTCGACCGTGTAGGTGCGGTCGAGCTGTCGCTGCGGACGCGGGATGCGCCCGAAGGTGTCCTCGATCAGCTTGAGAGCCTTGGCTTCTTCGAACTTGCCCGCGACCACCAGCATCGCATTATCCGGCTGATAGTACTTGCGGTAGAAAGCCTGAAGCCGCTCGATTGGCACACGCTCGATGTCCTCGCGGGAGCCGATGACCGCCTTTCCGTAGTTGTGCCACAAGTACGCGGCGGACATGATGCGCTCGCTGAGCACCCCGATCGGGTTGTTCTCGCCCATCTCGAACTCATTGCGGACGACGGTCATTTCGGATTCAAGGTCCCTGGCGGAGATGAAGCTGTTGACCATGCGGTCGGCTTCGAGCTTCAGGGCGAATTCGAGGTTTTCGTCGCGGGCCGGCAGGGTTTCGAAGTAGTTCGTTCGGTCGTAGGACGTGGAGCCATTGAAGACGGCCCCGCGATCCTGCAACTCCTTCCAGATCTGTGGATGGTCCGGGGTGCCCTTGAACATAAGATGCTCAAGCAGATGGGCCATGCCACTTTCGCCATAGCCCTCGTGGCGTGAGCCGACCAGATAGGTGATATTGACCGTCACGGTCGGCCGCGACTCATCCGGGAACAGCAGCACCTGTAGCCCGTTGTCCAGCCGGTATTCGGTGATACCGCCAACGCTGGTGATCTTCTCCGCGGCGTGGGTTCCCGGCAGCAGCAAGCCTGCAAGCAAGCTGGCGACGAGCAAACGGGTCCGGTATGTGCTCATATTCTCTCCTCATTCATAGCGCAACGCGTCGATGGGGTTCAGCCGGCTGGCACGCCAGGCTGGATAGAATCCGAAGAACAGCCCGACCGCGCTGGCAAAGGCGACGGCCAGGCCCGCCATCCAGTAGGAAATCTCGGTTTCCCAGCCGAGCTTGTGGGTGACGGTCTGGGCGGCGGCCCAGCCGGCGGCAAAACCGATCAGCCCGCCCATGGCGCACAGCACTACCGCTTCGCACAGAAACTGGCCGAGAATGTGTCGCGCATCTGCCCCGACCGCCATGCGCAGCCCGATCTCGCGGGTGCGCTCGGTTACCGAGACCAGCATGATGTTCATGATGCCTACGCCGCCCACCACCAGAGAAATCGAAGCGATCGTGGTCAGCAGCAGGTTGAAGGTGCGCGTGGCCTCCGCGGTGGTCTGAGCCATCACCGAGCGGTCGAAGATGCGGAAGTCGTCGTCCTCGTCTTCGGCCAGGCGGTGGCGCTGGCGCAGCACCGCGCGAATCTGCTCCCGTGCGGTTGCCAGGCTGACCCCCGGCCGGGCTGCGGCAAAAATGGTCGCTGAAGGCTCGTTGCCGGCAATCAGCCGCTGGAACGAGGTGAACGGGAAGATGATGACGTCGTCGTAGTCGCGCCCGTCGCTTCCGGTACCCTTGGGCTCCAGCAGGCCGATGACCTCGAAGGCGACGCGGTTGACGCGGATGGTATGCCCGACAGGGTTGACCGCTCCAAACAGCTCCCGGGCCGCCGTCTGACCGAGGCAGCAGACCTTCGCCTGCAACTGCATCTCTTCATCCGCAAAGAGCCGGCCCGCTACGCACTTCCACCGCCTGATGTCGAAAAAGTTCGGGTACGCCCCCAGCAGATTGGTCTGGTAGTTGCCGAACGGCGAAACCACCTGCGTGCTGATGCGGTTGGTGGGACTGGCGGCCCGTACGCCGGGACACTCGCGCTGGATGGCCTCCGCATCTTCGCGCGTCAGGTTCGGCGGCGTACCCTGCTGTCGCCGCACACCACTGCGCTGCATGCCCCAGTACCCGATCATGAGCCAGTCGTCGCCCATCGCGGCGATCTCGCGCTCGACTTTCCGCTGCGCACCAGTGGCAACGGCGGCCATGGCGATGACCGCGGCGACGCCGATCACGATCCCCAGAACCGAAAGCGCCGTGCGGATCTTGTTCTTGGTCAGACTGTGAAAGGCTTCGGCAATAAGCGTGGTAATCGCCATAGCAGCACGCGGCTAAAACAACAGTCTACCGCCGGGCGGCTCCGTTGTCTGTGTCCCGGATGATCTGGCCGTCCCGGAAGACGACCTGACGGTGGGCGAAGGCTGCGATGTCCGGCTCGTGCGTGACCAGCACGATCGTCAGGCGCTGTTCGCGGTTGGTGGCCTGCAAAAGCCGCATGATTTCGAGGCTGGTGGCGGTATCGAGGTTCCCGGTTGGTTCGTCCGCCAGGAGCACTGCCGGGTCTCCGACGAGGGCCCGGGCGATCGCTACCCGCTGCTGCTCGCCGCCCGAGAGCTGATTAGGATGATGCGAAAGCCGGTCGGAAAGCCCCACGCGCTCTAGGGCCTGGGCCGCCAGTTGTCGTCGCTGCCGGCGCCGGACGCCGCGGTAAGTCAGCGGCAAGGCGACGTTATCGACGATTGAGGTCCGGGCCAGCAGGTTGAAGTTCTGGAAAACGAATCCGATGCGGCGGTTTCGCAGGACGGCCAGCTCGCGGACGGAGAGATTTTCGACGGGCTGCGCCTCGAAAAAGTAGCTGCCGCGATCCAGTCGATCCAGACACCCGATCAGGTGTAAGAAGGTTGACTTGCCGGAGCCGCTGGCGCCGCTGATCGCCACGAACTGCCCCGGGTCAATCGTCAGGCTCACCCCGCGAACCGCCGGAATCTCCACCTGTCCCAGGTGATACGACTTCCAGGCGTCGCGGATGTCGATCAGAGCCGAAGGCATCAGAGTCTGGGCATGCGCGGCAAAGCGGTCCGGGGCGCGCCGGTCGGCTGCATATCGATGACAACACGATCGCCTTCGCGCAGTGCCCCGCCGCGAACTTCCGTGAAGCTGCCGTCGGTCAGGCCTGGTTCGATGGGGACTTCAACCAGTTGGTCGGCTTCGAGGCGGAAGACGCGTGGGGCTGCGGGTCGCCCGCGGCCCGGTTTGGTCCAGTCCGTGGCCGCCTGCGGAGGGCGCGGATCAAATCGCAGCGCCGCGTTGGGAACCAGCAGCACATCCTCGGCTCTGGCGACCTCGAAAAGGATGGTCGCGGTCATACCGGGCCGCAGCAGCAGGTCGGAATTATCGACCTCGATCAGCGTCGTGTAGGTCACGACGTTGTCGACCACGGTCTGCGCGTAGCGGACCTGCGAGACGACTCCCTGAAAACGCCGACCCGGATACGCGTCGACCCGGAATTCTGCGGGCATTCCCTCGCGTACCAGCCCGATGTCGGTCTCGCTGACCGCGGCGTTTACGCGCATCCGCCGAAGATCGTTGGCGATAGTAAAGAGCGTGGGGGCCGCTAGTGACGCCGCGACGGTCTGCCCAGCATCTACGTCTCGAGAGATGACGACGCCGTCGATCGGCGATCGGATGATGGTCTTTTCCAGCTCGATGGCTGCCATGCGCTGGTCGGCCTGAGCGGCCTGAAGCTGAGCCGCAGCGGCATGAAGTGCTGCCAGCGCCGCGGCTTCTTCGGCCCGGGCGGCACGCAGCTCGTATTCTGACGCGGCCGAACGCTCGTAGGCCTGCTCGATCCGCTCACGGTCCAGAGAAGCCAGCGCCAGGCGAGCTTCGGCCTCCTCGACCCGCGCCCTGGCTACCGCGACCGCCGCCGTCCGTTGCTCAAGCTGCGCCCGGAAACGGTCCTGATCGAGTTCGGCCAGAACGAACCCTTCGTGCACCTCCTGATTGAAGTCGGCGTACCAGCGGGTGATCGTCCCGCTGACCTGCGAGCCGACCAGAACCGTCACCAGCGGCTCCACCGTCCCAGTCGCCGAGACCGTTTGAACAATGGAGCCACGCCGGACCTCGGCCGTCGTGTACCGGGTTTGAGGCGTCGGCGCGAAAAAGTGCCGGTAGGCGTACCAGCCTCCCGAGGCAGTCGCGATGGCGACGAGCACTCCAATTAGTGGGCGCATAGGCGTTACACGCGCGTCCGGTGTTGCGCGTCAATCACGTCGGGCGGACCCGCGATTGTATGCGGTGTGCGGCCGGATTTCTCGACCGCGTGGGCCGGTCCGCTTGCCTGCCGCTGTCGACAGCTAGGCTCCGACGGTAGCCGTGTCGGCCGCACCGGCCAATCTGTCCGCATCCAGGCTGGCGAAGCTGGGCACCGTTGGAAGCGCAGGCTGCGCAGTGGGAGTGATCTCCGGTACCGGGGCCTCGACCGGCTCAGCCAGATACGTGATTTTCAGGTTCTGGTAGGCATGGAAGCCGGTGCCGGCCGGAATCAGGCGCCCCAGAATGACGTTCTCCTTGAGGCCCACCAGCCGGTCCTCGGCACCAGACAGAGCCGCCTGCGTGAGCACCTTGGTGGTCTCCTGGAACGAAGCGGCCGAGATAAAAGACTCGCTCTGGAGGCTGGCCTTGGTGATCCCCAGCAGCAGGGTCTTGGCGGAGGCGGGTCGAGGCTTGCGACCCTTGGCCGGCTGGCCACCCTCAGCCTCCACCGCTTCGTTCTTGGCGACGAACTCTTCACGCGGGACGACCTGGCCGATCTGGAAATCCGTGTCGCCCGGGTCGATCACCTTGACACTGCGCGCCAGACGCGCGTTCTCCTCCCGGAACCGGAACTTGTCCACTACCTCGTTAGGCAGGAAGCGTGAGTCGCCCTCGTTGTCGATCTTCGCTTTGCGCAGCATCTGGGCCAGGATGATCTCGATGTGCTTATCGTTGATGCTCACATTCTGCTGCCGGTAAACCGCCTGGATTTCCTTCAGCAGATAGCGCTGCAAGTCCTCCTCACCGTTGATCCGCAGGATGTCGTGCGGGATGAGCGGGCCGGCGGTAAGCTGCGTGCCCGCCTCGACGTAGTCACCCGCGTGGACCAGAAGCTGCTTGTCCTGCGCGACGTGATGCTCCTTCTCCATCCCGGATTCAGAGCGAATCACAATGGTCATCTTCCCGCGGCGCTTGTCGGTGTGCAGCGTCACCGTGCCGGAAATCTCCGCCATCACCGACGGCTCCTTGGGCTTGCGGGCCTCAAAGAGTTCGGTTACCCGCGGCAGGCCGCCGGTGATGTCCTGGGTGCCAACGATTTCCCGCGGCTGACGCGCCAGCAGCACTCCGGCGGTCACCTGCTGGCCTTCCTTGACCTCGATGCGGGCCTTGGCAGGCAGGTGGTGGAAGTCGAGGATCACGCCCTGCTGATCCTCGATGATGATTCTTGGATGCTTGTCGCCCTTGTGCTCGACGACGATCCACTTGCTGTCCGGACGGTTCTCCTGCTCGGGCCGGACGGTTTCGCCATATATGATGTCCTGGAAGCGGACAAAGCCGCCAGCTTCTGCCAGAATCGGCGTGAAGTGCGGGTCCCAGCGGACGATCGGGGTGCGGGCCGGGACCACGGCACCGTCCGGGACCAGCACCGCCGAGCCGTAGGGAACCCGGTACCGCTCCAGCTCGCGCTGCTTCTCGTCCAGTAGCGCGATCTCGCCGTTACGCTTGAGGACACGGTAAATCTTCTGCCCGCTCTCCTCGTCGGCCGTTTCGACGGCGTTCAGGTCATGGTAGCGGACGGATCCGGCCTGAGCGGTGATGATCTCGTTCTCGACGATCGCGTGGCTGGCAACGCCGCCGGTGTGGAAGGTGCGCATCGTAAGCTGCGTGCCCGGCTCGCCGATGGACTGGGCCGCGATGATGCCTACGGCTAGGCCTTCTTCGGCCAGCATGCCGGTAGAAAGGTCGGCGCCGTAGCATCTGGCGCAGATGCCGTGCGGGCTTTCGCAGGTCAGCGGGCTGCGGACACGAATGCTGTCCAGACCCAGGCCGCCCTCTTCCGGCTTGGCTTCCAGCCGCCGGGCGACCTCGGGAGCGATCAGCTCGTTTTCGCGGACGATGATCTCGTCAGTACGCGGGTCGCGGATGGTATCGCGTGCGACGCGGCCTACGATCAGCTCGGAGAGCTTCACGTCGACCTCTTCACCGCGATAGATCGTGCTCTTGGTAATGCCCTCGATCGTGCCGCAGTCAAGCTGGGTGATGATGACGTTCTGCGCGACGTCCGCCAGCTTGCGCGTCAGATACCCGGAGTCCGCGGTCTTGAGTGCGGTGTCGGCCAAGCCCTTGCGCGCCCCGTGCGTGGAGCTGAAGTACTCCAGCACCGTCAGGCCCTCGCGGAAGTTGGCCTTGATCGGGGCCTCGATGATCTCGCCGGACGGCTTGGCCATCAGGCCGCGCATCCCCGCGAGCTGGCGGATCTGATCGACGCTGCCGCGGGCGCCCGAATCGGTCATCAGGTAGATCGGATTCAGGTAGGGCTTGGCCTTCGGAGCGCCTCTCTTAGCCTCGGATCCGTCCGGATAGCGCCAGTCCTCGCCCAGAGTCCTCATCATTTCCTGAGTCACGCGCTCGCGCGCGTGAACCCAGATGTCCACAAGCTGGTTGTGGCGCTCCATCGGGGTAATGTTTCCGTTCTGGAAGTTCTTTTCGACGCGGTCGACCACCTTCTGGGCGGCGTCGATGATCTTCTGCTTGTTCTCCGGGATGCGCAGGTCCGAAAGGGCGAACGACATTCCGGACAGGGCGCTCCAGCGGAAGCCCAGCTCCTTAATGCAATCCAGCAGCGCGATGGTTTCGGCCCGCCCCAGGAGCCGGTGGCAATCGTCAATCACGCGCGAAATGCCCTTGCCCAGCGGATAGTTGTAGAAAGGCATCCGCGGGTCGAGGATGTCGTTGAAGATGCACCTTCCGACGGTCGTCCGCACCGGCCCGCGCACAGGTTCGGGCTCCTTAGATTTGTCCTGGACGATGGTTGCACGCCGGATTCGCACGCGGATCGGCGTGTGCATCCCAATCTGGCCGAGCTCGCGGGCCAGCATGGCCTCTTCGGGCGAGGCAAACGCCCGCTCCTTGCCCGGTTCGCGTTCTCCGACCTCTCCGGCATGGTCGCAGGTCAGGTAGTAGATTCCCAGGACGATGTCCTGCGAGGCCGACATGATCGGCATTCCGTTGGCCGGGCTGAAAATGTTGTGCGTGCTCATCATCAGCACGTGGGCCTCAGCCTGGGCCTCGATCGACAGCGGCAGGTGAACCGCCATCTGGTCCCCGTCGAAGTCCGCGTTGAAGCCTTTGCAGACCAGCGGGTGGATGTGGATCGCATTGCCCTCGACCAGCACCGGCTCGAAGGCCTGAATGCCCATGCGGTGCAGCGTGGGAGCGCGGTTGAGCAACACCGGGTGCTGGTAGATCACCTCTTCTAGAATGTCCCAGATGGGCTGCTCGCGCCGCTCCAGCATCTTTTTGGCGCTTTTGATCGTGTCGGCAAGGCCGCGCTCACGCAGCTTGCGGATGATGAAGGGCTGATAGAGCTCCAGGGCGATTTTCTTGGGCAGGCCGCACTGCCAGAGCTTAAGCTCCGGCCCGACCACGATCACGCTGCGGGCCGAGTAGTCCACGCGCTTGCCCAGTAGGTTCTCGCGGAAGCGCCCCTGCTTGCCCTTGATCATGTCGGTCAGCGACTTGAGCGGACGGTTGCTGCTGCCCAGCACCGGCCGGCGGCAGCGCCCGTTGTCAAACAGCGCATCGACCGCCTGCTGGAGCATCCGCTTCTCGTTGCGGATGATCACCTCGGGCGCATTGAGGTCGATCAGCTTCTTGAGCCGGTTGTTCCGGTTGATGATCCGCCGATACAGGTCGTTCAGATCGCTGCTGGCGAAGTTGCCGCTTTCCAGCAGTACCAGCGGCCGCAGATCCGGCGGGATCACCGGAATCACCTCCAGGACCATCCACTCCGGCTGGTTGTTGCTCTGGCGGATCGCCTCAACCAGCTTCAGCCGCTGCGACAGCTCCTTGATCTTCTGCTTGCTGTTGGTTTTGCGCAGGGCATCCAGCAGCTCCTGCGAAAGCTTGCTCAGATCGAGCCGGCCCAGCAGCTCCTTGATCGCCTCCGCTCCCATCAGGGCCCGGAAGCCGGTGTCGCCGTATTCTTCCACCGCCCGGCGGTATTCCTCCTCGGTCAGAAGCTGCTTGGGCTCGAGCTTGGAAGCCCCGGGATCGACTACCACGTAGTCCTGGAAATAGACGATCTTTTCCAGGTCGGAGGTCTTCATGTCCAGCAGCGTCCCCAGCCGGCTCGGCATCGACTTGAAGAACCAGATGTGGACCACGGGAGCCGCCAGGTTGATATGTCCCATGCGCTTGCGACGGACCCGACTGTGCGTGACCTTCACCCCGCAGCGGTCGCAGATCATCCCCTTATGCTTGGTCCCCTTGTACTTGCCGCAGGCGCATTCCCAGTCCCGCTCCGGACCGAAGATACGCTCGCAGAACAGCCCGTCCTTCTCGGGGCGGTACGTCCGGTAGTTGATCGTCTCAGGCTTCTTGACCTCACCGAAGCTCCAGGCGCGGATGTCGTTCGGCGAAGCCAGCGAAATCCGGACGGCGGTAAAGTCGTTGATGCGGTCGTAAACGATGTCAGCCATCGGTGCTGCTACCTCATCCTCAGGTCGAATGCCCGCCGGCAGCGGGCTTTTGATCTTCGCTGCCCTCCGGCGGCGCAGGGCTGCCGCGCGTCGCCAAATAGTGCTCGGCACGCAGGGTCAGTCCGATCAGCCCTCCCGGTCTTTGAAAGCCGAGTTCTTCCAGAAAGTCGACCTCCGTGCCCCAGGCCATCACATCCACCCGCTGGGCGCCGTCAGCAAAAAGCTTGTCCAGGACGCGACGGGCCATTTCCGCGGCGATCCCCGCCTGATCGTGTTCGATGCGGCCATTGGTCCGCGTGACCGCCGCCGGCCCCTGATAGGCCGGGTCCAGCTTGCACTCGGTGAACCAGGCGCGGACCCCGTCGCCGATGCCACGCGCCAGCCCGATCAGTCGCCCGTCAGCGCGGGCCGTCACTACCACGGCACTGTTGGCCAGCATCCGGCGAATCTGCTCCGGCCCGGCCCCGATGTCGTGCGCTACCCGCTGATAGAACTCCTGCAGCTCCTGCGGGTTGAGCTCATGTCCGTCGCCGTAGACCACACTGCTCACTGCCGCACTCCCGGCCCTGGGGCCTTAGACCAGGCGGCGTTTCTCAAGCTGGATGTTGAGGCCCAATCCGCGGATCTCGTTGCACAATACGTCGAACGAGACCGGGGTGCCGGCATCCAGCGTGTTGGTACCCTTGACCATGCTCTCGTAAATCTTGGTGCGCCCCTCGACGTCGTCGCTCTTGACCGTCAGCAGTTCCTGGAGCACGTACGCCGCCCCGTACGCCTCCAGCGCCCAGACCTCCATCTCGCCGAAGCGCTGCCCGCCGGTGCGGGCTTTGCCGCCCAGCGGCTGCTGCGTGATCAGGCTGTAAGGCCCGGTGGAGCGGGCGTGAATCTTGTCATCCACCAGATGGTGCAGCTTCAGCAGGTACATGTACCCGACGGTGACCGGCTGATCGAACGGCTCGCCGGTCCTTCCGTCATACAGGCGGACCTTGCCCGTGGGCGGCATCTCGACCAGCAGCTCACGGGTCTTGCCCGCGTTGGCGACGACCTGCGGATCGCTGCGCCGCTTGCGTACGTGCTCGTTGGCTTCTTCAATGCAGGCTCGGATCTGCTTTTCGGTCGCCCCGTCGAACACCGGGCTGATCGCCTGGAAGCCCAGCACCGCGGCCGCCCAGCCCAGATGCGTCTCCAGAATCTGGCCGACGTTCATCCGGCTGGGCACGCCCAGCGGATTCAGGCAGATGTCGATCGGGGTGCCATCCTCCAAAAACGGCATATCTTCCTCGGGCAGAATCTTGGCGATCACGCCCTTGTTCCCGTGGCGCCCGGCCATCTTGTCCCCGACCGCCAGCGTCCGCTTGGTCGCCACATAGACCTTGACCATCTCCAGCACGCCTGAGGGCAATTCGTCGCCGCGCTTCATGTGGCCGAGCTTGCGCTCACACTCGGCGGCGATTTCCGCGATCCGCGGCCAGTACTGGTTGTAGATCGCCTCGGCCTCCGGGCGCTTGCTGGCGGGTTTGACCCAGCTCAGCTTGAAGGTCTCGATCTGCTCGAGAATGACCTCCGGATTCTCGCTGCGGCCGACCTTCTGACGCGTGTTCGGATCGACGATGACCTGGTCGGTCTCCGCTTCTATCGCCGCCACCATCTGCCGGAACAGCCGGATGCGCTTCTCGTCGCACTCGCGCTGGAACTCCTTCATCTGCCGCTCCAGCTCGCGCTTCTGCTCCTCATTCAGATGCGTGCGGCGGCTGAAGTGTCGCGTGGCGATCACGATGCCTTCCTGGCCGGCGGGCAGTTCGAGCGAGTCGTTCTTCACGTCTTCGCCGGCGCGCCCGAAGATCGCGTGCAGCAGCTTTTCTTCGGGGCTGAGCTCGCTCTTGCTCTTGGGCGAGACCTTGCCGACCAGAATGTCGCCCGGGCCAACGCGCGTCCCGACGCGGACAATCCCGCGGTCGTCCAGATTGCGCAGCGCCCGCTCGGAGACATTCGGGATGTCGCGCGTAAACTCCTCGCGGCCGAGCTTGGTCTCGCGGATTTCAACCTCGTGCGACTCGACGTGAATGCTGGTGAAGACGTCGTCCTTCACGAGCCGCTCGGAGATCAGGATCGCGTCCTCGAAGTTGTACCCGTCAAAAGCCACGAAGGCGACGAGCACGTTGCGGCCCAGGGCCAGCTCGCCGCGGTGCGTCCCCGCCCCGTCCGCGATCACCTCACCCCGCCGGACGTACTGCCCCGGCCGGACGATCGGCTTCTGGTTGAGGCAGGTGCGTTCGTTGAGCCCGACGAACTTGCGCAACGCATACTCGTCGGTATCGCTGATTACGATCCGCTGCGCGTCGACGTACGTGACCTTGCCGCTGGTACGGGCCCGGACCACCATCCCGCTGTTCTCGGCCACCGCCCGTTCCATCCCCGTGGCCACGATGGGCGGCTCCGTGCGGACCAGCGGGACCGCCTGCCGCTGCATGTTTGAGCCCATCAGGGCGCGGTTGGCGTCGTCGTGCTCGAGGAAGGGAATCAGTGATGCAGACACGCCTACCGTCTGCTTGGGTGAAATATCGACATATTCAACTTCTTCGGGGCTGACCTGTCGCAGCTCGCCCTGCACGCGTGCCAGCAGCGGCCCCTCTTTCAGCCGCTGCGCGCGCCCATTCCCGTTCGATCCGCTGCGCAGACGCTTCAGATACTCCTCGCGCGACTCTACGGGAGGCGGCTCGTTCGGATCTCGTGGCGGCAGGATCACGTCTGGCGGCGCCAGAACGCTCCGCATCTCCTCGTCGGCGCGCAGGCAAACCACCTCGCCGTTAACCTTGCCGCGCTCTACCTTGCGGTACGGTGTGATAAGGAAGCCGTATTCGTCCACATCACTGTAAATGCCGAGCGAGGCGATCAGCCCAATGTTGACGCCTTCGGGGGTCTCGATCGGGCAGATGCGCCCGTAGTGGCTGATGTGCACGTCCCGGACCTCAAAACCGGCGCGCTTGCGGTTCAGTCCGCCCGGCCCCAGCGCCGACAGGCGCCGCTCGTGGGTGAGCTGCGCCAGCGGGTTGGTCTGGTCCACCACCTGCGACAGCTCGCTGCGGCCGAAAAAGAAGTCGATCGCACTGGAGATGCTCTTGGTGTTGACCAGCTCGGCAATCTTGCCCAGGTCGTCCGGGTCTTTGAGGCTCATCCGTTCCTGGACCGTCCGGCGGAGCTTGAGAAAGCCCTTGCGCAGCTCGTCGGCGGCCAGCTCGTCGATGGTGCGCAGCCGACGGTTGCCCAAGTGGTCGATGTCGTCAACCTGCCCTTCACCGGCACGCAATGCCAGCAGGTATCGCAGCGCACTGACGAAGTCCTCCGGCCGCAGAACCATCTCGGTTTCGGGGATGCCCTGCTCGAACTTGCGGTTGAGCCGGAAGCGCCCGACCTTTCCCAGCCGGTAGCGCGCCTCGTCGTAGAACTTCTCGTGGAACAGCTTGCGCGCCTTGTCGAGCTGGACTGGGTTCCCGGGCCGTAGCCGCGCATAGATCTTGAGCAGGGCTTCCTCGTGGCTGCGCGTCGTGTCCTCGGCCAGCGTGTTGAGAATGATCGGGTCGCCGACCTTGGCGATCACCTCGGCCTGCTTGATCGAAGACTCACGAATCTTGTTCAGCGCTTCGCCGATCTGGGAGCCGGCCCGAACCAGTTCTTCGCCGGTCTCGGGGTCAGCGATGGTCTCGGCGGCGTACATGTCCGGCTTGAGCTGGCCCACGCGGACCGGCTTGGTCTTGTAGAATGTCCGCACGATCGCCTCGTCGCTCCCGTAGGCCGGGTCCATCGCGCGCAGAAACGTCGTCGCGGGGATCTTGGCGCTCTGATCGATCCGGACCGCCAGCACGTCCTTGCGCGTCACGTTGATCTCGATCCACGAGCCGCGCTCCGGGATGATCCGGCAGGCGTGCAACGCCCGGTCACCCTCGGCACTTTCCTTGATGAAGTCCACCCCCGGCGACCGGTGCAACTGCGAAACGATGACGCGCTCCGAGCCGTTGATGATGAACTCGCCCCCGCCCAGCATGATGGGCATTTCGCCCAGGTAGATCGCCTCTTCCTTGACCTCCTCCACATCCTTGCGGTGCAGACGCACGCGAATCTTGAAGGGCCGGCCGTACGTCAGTCCCAGCTCGCGGGCCTCGTCAGGCGTATATCGCGGCGGATCCAGCGTATAGTCAACATATTCCAGCCGCAGGTTTCCGTCGTAGCTCTCGATCGGGAAGACCTCACGCAGCAGAGCTTCCAGGCCGATGTTGCGCCGCTGCGACGGCTCCACATCCGCCTGCAGAAACCGCGCGTAGGATTCCGTCTGGATGCGCGTCAGATCCGGCGGCGCCAGCGCATCCCCGTAACGACTGAAATCGCGAACCTTGGTAAGGAACATTCGAGCAACCCTTCCCGGAAGTTAGAAACCTGGCGCCGGTGCTGCCGAGTCCCCCGGTCGGGCGCACCCACTCCGGCGCGCCGCCCCACGCGGTTCAAGAGTTCCGTGTTTGGCGAGAATCCGCCCTTCGGCCGTTGTCAAAACTCCATCCAGCGCCGAAGCGATCGCGCCAGAAATACTCGCGCAACCTTTTGAGTATAACCACATCCGGCCGTCCTGCAAGCCCAAGCCCGGCTACAATCCCTGCAACTGGCAACAAAATTGCAGGCACCCGGAGCCCTGCATGGCGCGTTGGGTCGGAATTGACTACGGCTCCCGGCGTATCGGTGTTGCGGTCAGCGACCCCGACGAGCGGGTGGCTTCACCCGCGGCCACCCTGACGGCGACCGGCGACCCTGGCGCCGACGCCCAGACTATCGTGGAGTGGGCCAGCCGCCACGGCGCCGACGGATTAGTCGTCGGGCTGCCGCTGAGTATGGACGGCTCGGTTGGGGCGCAAGCCATTGTGGCAGAGACACTTGCGCAACGGCTTGAGTTGGTTTCCGGAATGCCCGTCAAGTTATGGGACGAGCGGCTCAGCTCCGCGTCTGCCGACGCCACCATGAGGGCCGCCCGCACCCGGCGCTGCCGACGCAAAACCCTGCGCGATGCCCTTGCGGCTCAGGTGGTCCTCCAGTCTTTTTTGGACGCGCGCCGGGCGGGCCCGCCTTCGTCTCCGGACCCTCACCCGTCCCGGGATTGCCCGTAAACTGGCTGCGGGCCCGCCGATCCGTCGGCAGGCCCGCGCCGCCCTCCTTCCTCCTCAGTACTCGGATTTTCGAGGGCGAACCTAGTCGATTACCTCCGTCGCATCGTCGCCAGCCCGGCGACCAAGAGCGCTAGCGCCGCCGGTTCTGGCACATACGCGGCCGCGCTGAACGTTCCGCTGCCGGTGAAGGGCGAAGGGATCGTTCCCAACTGCTGTCCAGTCGCGACGTCAAAGACGTAAAAGTACGGCTGGGCCGTGTTCGGGCCGTCGGTTACGTAGTAGGCGATCCCATTGTGGACCGCCAGCCCGTCGATGTCCGTCTCGCCGGCCGGATAGGGGGCTTTGAACGTCGTCGACTGCCCGATGTAGTCAATCAGGTACAGGCCGCGGACTTCGCCTGAGGGTGCCGTGTCGGACAGCCCGTACAGAGTCCCCGTGGTTGCGTCGAAATCCAGCCCGCCGAAGTCGTATGCGCTATTGTACTGGTAAAGCAGCGTGGCTTGCAGCGTCACCGGGTCGATTTCGTACACAGCCTCAACGCTGATGTTCCGCGTGCCGTAAAGCTTGCCGCCCTTGAAACCCAAGCCCACGAAGTTGATCGTGCTGGCGCCGTACATCATCGTCCCCAGCGAGACCGGCGTAAGGGTCTGCCCGAAGGGCGAGGCGTACAGTGTCGACCCGTTGTTCCAGTACAGTGTGTTCGTTTGTGGGTCGTATGCCATTCCCCACGGCTTGGCATAGTTAGTTGACGCGCTGTAGAGCGCCTGCGGCGGATTTGCTCCCGTCGGGTCCACGTTCCAGATCGTGGCGGTACCGCTTTGATCGTTACCTACGATCAGTTGCGCTAGCGCCGGGCTGACCAAGCAAGCTACAATCGTGACTACCGCGAACCTACCCATTGAATCCTCCCTCGCGTGGTGGCAGGTAGCAGTCAGGCGCGGCGCGCACCGCGCTCGCCGCTGACCGTGCTGCCACCTTGGTCCACCTAGGTTAAACTTTCCTTACCCTCCTGTACGCAACGACGATGATAAACGGGCCGCAGGGCCGATGCAAGAGAAACTGCATCCGTGCCGCGGTTATGGGGCCTGAGCGCGGCTTTCAGCCCAGGAAAGGTGCTCTTACGGGTAGAAGCGTCCCATCATGCGGGCGTAAGGGATGGTCTCGCGAATGTGTTTAAGGCCGCAGATCCAAGCTACCGTCCGCTCGACCCCCAGGCCGAATCCCCCATGGGGAACCGTGCCATATCGACGCAGGTCCAGGTACCACTCGTAGTCTTCCTCGCGAAGCCCCTCTTCGCGGATGCGGTCGCGCAGCACCTCGAGGTCGTCTTCGCGCTGGCTGCCGCCGATGATTTCGCCGTAGCCCTCGGGTGCCAGCAGGTCGAAGTTGTTTGCCAGTCGGTGGTCTTGCTCGTTTCGCTTCATGTAGAAAGCTTTGCATGCCCGCGGATAGTGGGTGATGAAGACGGGCCGGTCGTGCAATCGTGCCAAAATGGTTTCGTCGGATCCGCCCAGGTCCGAGCCCCACTGAAAGTTGGCGGCCAGCTCCATATGGTGCGGGATGTTGCGGATGGCTTCTTCCAGATCGGCGAGCTCTTCGCGCGCATCGAGGATTTCCTGGGCCAGTTTGTCCGCCTTGGCTTCTTTCACTCCGGGCGCGCTGCGCTCGGCCTCCTTTTGGGCGATGAGCGTCTTGAGCTCCTGTGCGCGGGCCTTGGCGTGCTCCAGGTCGGCCTCGAACATCTTGCGCACGCGGTCGCTTCGCAGCAGCTCGGCGGCTTCGGAGTAGGTCAGCCGGTAGAACGGTTTTTGCACGGCTTCCAGCCTGGAGATATCGCGCCCGAGAATCTCGAACTCGCTCCGGCGCTCACGTAGCACAGTTTTTACGATTTCGCAGACGAAGTCTTCGGCCAGGTTGATCACGTCGTTCAGGTCGGCCCACGCGATTTCCGGCTCTATCATCCAGAACTCGGTCAAGTGTCGGCGGGTCTTGCTTTTTTCGGCCCGGAAGGTGGGCCCGAAGCAGTAGACTTTGCGGTGGGCCATCATGGCCGCCTCGACGTAAAGCTGCCCGGTCTGCGCCAGGTACACGGGCTCGCCGAAGTAATCGACGCTGAAAAGCGTTTGGCCGCCCTCGCCGGCCGCCGGCGCGAAGATCGGCGTGTCGATCAGGATGAAGCCGCGGTCGTTGAAATAGCGGCGGATGGCGTCGACGAGCGTGTGACGGATTCGCAGGATTGCCCACTGTCGCTGGGACCGGAACCACAGGTGTCGCCGCTGCATGAGGAACTCGATGCCGTGAGCTTTCGGGGTGATCGGGTATCCGGTCACGGCCTGGACCACGTGCAATCCGGTCACCGCAAGCTCATAACCGCCGACGCTTCGCGGTTCCTGTCGAACCGTCCCGGTTACTTCCAGCGATGACTCCTGCCCCAGGCGTTCGGCCGTCTCGAAAATCTCGGCGCTCGGTTCCTTTTTCTCCACGACGCACTGGCACAGCCCGGTGCCGTCGCGCAGGATCAGGAACAGCAGCTTGCCTGACGACCGGCTGTTGTATAGCCAGCCCTGGAGTGTTACTGTCTGACCGACATGTTTCGAAAGCTCGGCAATTGTGGCTTTTGTCGCCATCGGGGCGATTCCTCGCTCCTGATACCTAGACGCGGCAGTTTACGCAGGCATCGGCGGTCCGTCCAAGCTGCGACTGCCGCGACCGTTTTTGGTATCGGCCTGTTGGCCGGTTTTTCTGGCGGTTGCGGCCGCCCGCCGCCGCTTCTGCACCTGCGCCTTACCGGAGCCCAGATCGCCACGGACCTGGTCGAATCGTGGCTGAACGATTCGCGCACACCGCGCTTTGTTGTGGAGCGGGCGCGCAACCCGACCTGGTCTGGAGTCGGCTTTGAGTCGCTGGCTCAGGGGGAGTGTGACCTGGCCTGCACCGACCGTCCGATCGAGCGCGGCGAGCTGGAGAAGTTCGCCGGCCAGCAGGTGCGCGGACTGCGCGTCGCTTTCTACGGGTACGCCCTGTACGTTCACCCGAGCAACCCGCTGGACAGCATTTTCGCGAAACATATTTCTCTGGTCTTTCGCCGTGAGGTTGTCGACTGGAGCGAGCTTGCCGGGCATAACATCCCCAGTCTGTCCGGTCCGATCAATCTTTACGGGCCGCGCAAGGCGACCCGCGGCGGCGAGGTTCTTATGCGCCAGGCAAACGTCTGGTTTGCCGACGCCACCTGGCGCGTTCTTGACTCTGACGAACAGATCATTGACCGGGTAGCTGCCGACCCGCTCGGCTTGGGCTTTGCCAGCGTAGGTTACCACGAGAACGTGCGCGCGCTGGGCATTCGCATGCGCCGCGACGGACCGCCCGCGTTCCCGTCCCTGGAAGAAGTCGAGGACGGGCGCTACGGTCTCGCTAAGGTTATCTACGTGTATTTCGTGTCGCCGCCCGCTCCCGTTGTGCAGGCCGCGATAGATTACCTCTTCAGCCCCGAGGGGCAGCGGGCGATCGAGCGTACTGGCGTCTGGCCCATTGCGCGTGGGCGGGCCGACCTGCCAAGCTCATCATGATCGCGCTGCGCGTTCGAAACCTGCACGTCTACCGTCTGGAAATACCCCTGCGCCTGAGGTTTGAGCACGCCGCGGCTACTCGCGGGACTTCAGACCCGGTGATCGTCCGCGTTACCGCCGCGGCCCCGTACGCTCATCATGTGGGCTTCGGCGAGACGTTGGCCCGTCCGTACGTGACCGGCGAGTCGGCCGACACGGTCATCGAGGATGTAACCACCGTTTTCGCGCCGCGCTTGTCGGCTTTTGCGCCCCGCTCGTTTGCCGAGACGCTTGACTTCCTTGAAACGCTTCCGACGCAGATTGGAGGTCGCGTGGTGACCGCGGCCCGAGCTGCGGTCGAGCTGGCGCTGTTGGACCTGTGCGGGCGTGTCTTTCGGCGTCGCGCGGCGGATATTGCCGGCTGGCTCGGCCTGCCGGGTTTTGTGCCGCTGGGCTGCATAGCACAGGCCCGGTATTCGGGCATAGTCCTCGGGCGGACACGTGCCGCCGTCAGTGCGATGCTCCGCGCCCAGCGTCTGTACGGGCTGCGCGATTTCAAGCTCAAAGTCGGCACTCCCGGCTGGGAAGAGCGTTTGACCTGGGCCGCCGGGACGCTGCGCCACGGCTTAGCGCGCGGGAGCGTCACCCTTCGCGTGGATGCCAATGGCGCCTGGTCGCTCGAACAGGCCTTGCGCGCCTTGCCGCTGCTGGAACGTGCCCGCGTCTGTGCCATCGAGCAGCCGCTGAGTGAGTCTGCCGACGATGATCTGCCTGAGCTGGCACGTCATACAACCTGCGCGCTGATTGCGGACGAATCACTTTTGACGCAGGATGATGCGGATCGGCTGATCCGGGGTGGCGGCGTCAGAGTTTTCAACGTGCGTATTGCCAAGAACGGCGGGCTGCTGCCGGCGCTGCGCATCGCCCGGCGTGCGTTGGCCGCGGGTCTGGACGTCCAGCTCGGCTGTTTGGTCGGCGAGACCAGCATTCTGACTGCCGCCGGAATTGCATTCCTGGAGCTTTGTCCGCGCGTGCGGTTTGTGGAAGGGGCGTTTGGCACGCGCTTCCTGCGGCGGGACGTGGTGCGCCGGTCGATAAGGTTCGGATGGGCAGGACGTATTCGGCCGCGACCGGGCTTCGGTCTGGGCGTGGAGGTCGATCAGGCGGCGATTGACTCGCTGGCCGTCGACCGCGTGAGGTCCCTTTCACTCTGATCGGGCTGCTGCCAGGCGAACCTGTTTGGCGCGGCGGATTTGCCAGCGCCTGGAATTTGCCGGGCGTTGGCATCGGCTAGCGAAAGTAGTAGCATAGACCCTGAATGCTCGGCTGTCTGACATACCGCTTTGTCCGCTTTTCTGCCGGCGGGGCTTTGCTCGTACTTTTGGCGGCTGAAGCAAAGGCCTGGCCGCGACTGCTGGTGGTCCCGGCCACTGGGCCGCGTAAGACCGTCTCTGCCGGTAGGGCCGGCCCGCCATCTACCCGAACGCAGAAGGACAGTCGCCAGCGCCAACGTCCGGCAGTGGGGCAAGTGTTCCCCGACGCTGTTCCGGCCCGGATGCCGCGCGGCCCAGGGGCTGATGCGCCCGGTGAGCTTGCGGGTCGACGGGCCGGCGTGGCCGCTGGCGCGATCATCGGACGCGTGCCGAACGGCTCGTCGCCGGCAGCCAGGCTGGCCGGCTCGGTGGCCCCATGGCGCCAGTTGGTGCAATCTGCCGACCCGCGGCCGGTCGATACCGCACGCCGGCTGCGTCATATCCAAGACCCCGCGGTGTACACGATCCTGAAGCGAACCGGTCCCCCGCATGACTAGGCTGCTTGGCGGGCGCCCGTTCTGCGCGGGCGTGGTTCGCTGGTTACGCGGGCTTCACGGAAAACGCTGATTCAAGAGGTCTGTGATGTGGGAAAAAAACGTTAGTCAACGGCTGCTTTTGATCGGGGTAGTGCTGGTCTGCGCAGTGGCGGTGATCCGCGACCCGCGCCAGACGCTGCGCCCGGGGCTGGATATCGCCGGCGGCGTGTCGCTCATGTTCGAAATCGACGACCGCGGGATGGAAAACTATCCCAACCTCGCGGAGGACATGAAGCGACTGCTCCAGAAGCGTGTTGATCCGAAGGGCGTCTACGATCTGGCTTGGCGTGTACACGGCCGCAACCGGCTGGAAGTCCAGATGCCGCTGCCACCGGCTCGCGCGCAGCAGCTTCGCAGACAGTACGCCGATGCGCTGGATCAGCTCTTCGCGGCTACGGTGACGCGCGGGCAGCTCGAACAAGCGTTGGCCTCAAGCGGCGCCGAGCGTGAGCAGGAATTTGCGCGCCTGGCTGCCGGTTCTTCCGAACGGCGCGAGCTTCTGGAAAAGGCCGCGGCGGCGTATGAAGCATATGTGGCCGCCCTGGCAGCTTATCGCGCCGGGCCGCAGCCGACGCCCGCAGAGAATGCGAACCCGGATCCCCAGCCGACCACCGAGCCGGCCACCTCCAGTGCCCCGGCGAAAACGCTCGAAGAGCTTGAAATCGAGCTGCGCGACGCGGAGGAAAACCTCGAGGACGCCTACGAAACCTTTCTGGCCACGAACCTGGACCGGGGAACTTTCCTTCAGATTCTCGAGCTCGAGCCGACCTCGCCCATCCGACGCAACGGGTTGGGGGAGTTTAAACGCCGCTATGCGCACCTGCGCGAGCTGATCGAGCGCGTGGTGGCGGCGCACGCCGAGTGGCGCAAGAACCGCGGCTACCTGGACGGGCCGGCGGATCTCCAGCGCCTGCTACGCGGGGCGGGGGTGCTCGAATTCCGCATTCTGGCCGAGCCCAGCCCCGAGAACGAGACCAAGTACGATCGCTACCGCCGACAGCTTCATGAGCGCGGTCCAACTCCCGCTCCAGGGGACGACCTGGGATGGTTCAAGGTCGACAATCCGCAGAACTTTTTCGACTTGAAGTCCATCGCGGAGCTGGAACGGTACGACCCGCGCACCGATCGGCGGTTTGTGGTCGAAAAGGTCGGCAAGGACTTTTATGTGCTGGCCAAGCTTTCGGGGGAGGACGGGCTGCTAGGGACCAACCGCACCTGGCAACTGCGCAGCGCCCGCGCCGACCGCGACGAACACGGTCGGCCGGCGGTGCACTTCCAGCTCGATGTGATCGGCGCCCGGCTGTTCGAAGAGCTGACGCGCAGGAACATCGGCCGGCCCTTGTGCATCCTGCTCGATAACATCGCCTACTCGGCGCCCACCATCCGCAGCAAGATCGGCATGCACGGTCAGATCACGGGAGATTTCAGCCAGGAACAGGTGCGCTACCTGGTGCAGACCATGCAGGCCGGCTCGCTGCCGGCGCGCCTCAAAGAAACTCCCATCTCCGAGCGGACGATCGGTTCAAGTCTGGGGCTCACCAATCGCGACATGGCCTTTCGCTCGGGCGTGATTGGCGTGGTGCTGGTGGCGCTGTTCATGGCCGGGTACTACTTCGCCGGCGGCCTGATCGCCGACACCGCCTTGCTGCTGAACGTGGTGCTGGTTCTGGCGATCATGGCCCTGCTCCAGGCCCGCATTACCTTGGCCGGAATCGCCGGAATTATTCTGACGATCGGCATGAGCGTAGATGCCAACGTGCTGATCAACGAGAGGATGCGCGAGGAAAAACGCCGCGGCTCGTCGCTGCGACTGATTATCAAGAACGGCTACGACAAAGCGTTTTCCGTCATTCTGGACGCAAACCTCACCACGGTGCTTACCTGCGCAATTCTGTACTACGTGGGCAGCGAGGAGGTCAAGGGATTCGGCCTGACGCTGGGCTGGGGCATCGTGATCAGCATGTTTACGGCCCTGTTCGTGACACGCACCATCTTTGCGCTGCTTACAAAATACGGCTGGCTGCGCCAGATCCGCATGCTCCAGCTTATCGGCGTCCCGCGGATCGACTGGTACGCCAAGCGCAAGTACTTCATTCCACTGTCACTGGTTCTGACCATCGGGGGCCTGGGCCTGCTGGCCAAGCGCGGCTATCGCAACTTCATGGACGTGGAGTTCCTCGGCGGCGTCAGCGCTGAGGTCGAAGTACGTCCGCCGCGCCCGGGCGAAAAGCCCTTGGACGACGTGCAGATTGCTGCGGCGCTTCGGATCGTCGGCGGACGCATCGCGCAAGAGGCAGATAAGCTGGGACAAGCGGTCGTGGAGCCGCTGCCCGGGCAGGTCAACGGCTACCGCATCAAGGCAGAAGGGCTGTCCGCCGACCAACTGGCCGCCATGCTGACTGAGCCACTGGAGGACCAGGGCTGGCCGGCCCGCGGCGGCATCGAGCCGCGCAGCGAAGACGATTCACTCATCGTCCGGCTTCAGACCGAACAGAGCGCCGAGCA
>Ga0136652_1000137_pt1 | contig 40859 bp, 33 predicted proteins | sample ConPoolayeEmetaG_FD_94864 | JGI IMG/M metagenome (GOLD analysis project Ga0136652, IMG submission 94864) | Hot spring microbial mat communities from California, USA to study Microbial Dark Matter (Phase II) - Cone Pool mat layer E metaG... ...
CCACCCGGCGCGCCGGCGGACGCGCCTCCGGCAAGGTACCAACGCTTCTACGGCTACTATCGCGTCTGGGACTACCCGCCATCGGGTCAGGACAGGAAAACCCGTTGCCGCCCGGCCGGGCGGGCGGAATCTGGGACCTGGGGGGCAACCCGGGTCGGATAAGAGGCGAGCGTGCAACTCAGGTCGCGATAAACGCCCGGCCGCTGCTAGCCCGCTGCAACACGCCGCGAGCCTTGTAATTCGGGCCCCCTCACTGCGCCTGCCGAAACCATTCGATCGTCCGTGCAAAGCCCTCCCGGCGATCGACCACCGGCGTCCAACCCAGCAAGGTTTGGGCCCGGGTAATGTCCGGCCGGCGAACGCATGGGTCGTCCGGCGGCCTGGGGACGTGCCGAATCGTGCTGTGGCTGCCGGTCAATTCGATTACCTCGCGGGCCGCCGCAAGGACTGTGATCTCGACCGGATTCCCCAGGTTCACCGGGTCGGACACGTCGCTCTCCATGAGCCGGACCAGACCTTCGACCAGATCGCTCACATAACAGAAACTGCGGGTCTGACTGCCGTCACCGTGGACTGTGAGGGGTTCGCCCTTTAAAGCCTGGTCGATGAAAGTCGGCAGCATGCGGCCGTCATTTCGCCGCATGTTGGGCCCATAAGTATTGAAGATGCGCGGAATGCGGATTTCGATGCCGTAGCGAGCGTGGTAGGAAGTCAGCAGGGCTTCGGCGAAGCGTTTACCCTCGTCGTAGCAGGCTCGGGGGCCGACCGGGTTGACATGACCCCAGTAAGTCTCCCGCTGGGGATGCTCCTGCGGGTCGCCGTAGACCTCGCTGGTGCTGGCGTGCAGCAATCGGGCTCCATGACGTCTGGCAAACTCGGCCAACTCCCACACGCCACGTGAGCAGACCGCCAGAATCTCCAGTCGACGGGGTCCGAAATCTACCGGCGAGGCCGGGCAAGCCAGGTCGTAAACCCGGTCCCAGGGCCCTTCGACGATCAGCGGACTTGTGATATCTTGTTGGAGAAAGCGGAATCGTGAGTGTCGGCAAAGGGCATCGACGTTCTGCCGGCTCCCGGTGGACAGGTTGTCTACGCCGAGAACCTCGTGACCTTCTTGGAGCAAACGTTCCGTCAAATGAAAGCCGATGAACCCGGCGCAACCGGTTACAAGGATACGCATGGAGCGGACTCCGTTAGAAGCAGGGCAAGATAAGCGAGGAACAGAGCGGGACCGGCCGCAGGGATTGAGCCGGTAGGCCAGATGACGTCGGACGGATTTCCAGACTTTCTCACCTCATCACCTTATCACGCGGTCTTTAGTTGGTGAAGCCATGCAAATCGCCGTCATTGGTACCGGTTACGTGGGTCTGGTGACAGCCGCCTGTCTGGCTGAAAGCGGCAACCACGTGGCCGGAGTAGACAACGATGCCGAAAAGATCCGGGCTCTGCGGTCGGGGCACTGTCCGTTTTTCGAGCCGGGGCTGGAGGAGCTGGTCAAGCAGAACCTGGTGGCGGGTCGGCTGCGGTTCTCGACCGATGTGAGCGAAAGCGTGATAGGGGCGCGGGTGGTCTTTCTGGCGGTCGGCACGCCGGCTCGGCCGGATGGGGCGGCCGATCTATCCGCAGTCGAGTCGGTAGCGGTCCAGGTGGCCCGTTCGCTGACCGGGCCGGCCATCGTGGTCACCAAGAGCACGGTTCCGGTGGGGACCGGCGCCCGGCTGGAAGCTCTGATCGCGGCCAATACGCCTCACCGGTGCCCAGTGGTCAGCAACCCGGAGTTCCTCAAGGAAGGTTCGGCCCTGAACGATTTCATGCGGCCAGACCGGGTCATCATCGGGGCCGAGGACCAGGCGGCAGGGGACGAAATCGCCGAGTTGCACCTGCCATTCGTCCGCAATAACAAGCCGATTCTGCGTATGAGCCGGGCGGCGGCCGAGCTGACCAAGTACGCCGCCAACGCCTATTTGGCAACCCGGATCAGTTTCATCAACGAGATCGCCGAGATTTGCGAGCGACTCAACGTGGACGTCAACGAGGTCCGGGCCGGGATGGGCTCTGACCAGCGGATCGGGCACCATTTCCTGTATCCGGGGCTCGGCTACGGCGGAAGCTGCTTTCCCAAGGACGTTCAGGCTCTGGCCAGTTTCGGCCGGGCGGCCGGAGCTGACTGTCGGCTGCTGGAAACGGTGCATCGTCGCAATCTGGCCCAGCGTGAGAACATGATCCGCCGGGTTGTGACGCGGCTGGGCCAGGACCTTAGGGGTCGGCGGCTGGCGGTGTGGGGCCTGGCTTTCAAGCCGCAGACCGACGATCTGCGGGAGGCACCGGCGATCACCATCATCGAAGGGCTGCTGAACGCCGGCGCCCAAATCGCGGCCCACGATCCGCGGGCTCTGGAGGCGGCCCGGCGGATGTTCGGCGACCGGATCGCGTATTACCCGGATCCGTACGCCGCCCTGCACGGCGCTGACGCTCTGCTGATCATGACCGAATGGATGGAGTTTCGCAGCCCGGACTTTCCCCGCATGCGCGCCTCCATGAAGCAGCCGTTGATCTTCGACGGACGCAATCTGTATGCCCTGGCCACCATGCGGCGCTACAATTTCGAGTACCACAGCGTTGGTCGTCCGTCGGTGCTGATCCAGGGCAGCACCTGATCGAAGCCGCCAGCGGCGGGAAACCAACCCATCCGCCGCGGGGCTGACGGGCGGCGTCCGACGTGCAGGCAATCGGACGCGGGCCGCCCTCGGGCCCGTCGGGCAGGCGACCGGCCGCAGAGGAACCCAACATGCTTGAAGCAATTCCCCGCTCTATCTCGCTGAAAGAGCTGCTTTCCCAGCACACCGCGGCCGCCGACCCGGCTTTGGTCCGGCCTGAAGAAAACCGCGCGGTTCGCTGCCTGGCCTGCGGACACCGCTGTCGGATACCGGAAGGCAAAGAGGGAATCTGCCGGGTGCGGTTCAACCGCGAGGGCCAGTTGCGAGTGCCCTTCGGGTATGTCGCCGGGCTGGCGGTGGATCCGATCGAGAAGAAGCCGTTCTTCCATGCCTGCCCCGGGGCGGCGGCGCTGTCCTTCGGTATGCTGGGCTGCGATCTGCACTGCGGGTACTGCCAGAACTGGGTCACCAGTCAGGCCCTGCGCGACGAGCAGGCCGTGGCCCAACCGACCTTCATCGACCCGCAGCGGATCGTGGAACTGGCCCTGGAGCACCGTTGCCCGATCATGACCAGCACCTACAACGAGCCGCTCATCAGCGTGGAATGGTCGACGGCGATTTTCCGAGCCGGGCAGGCCCACGGCCTAATCGGATCCTTTGTCTCCAACGGCCACGCGACCCCGGAGGCCTTGGAGTTCATCCGCCCCTGGGTCAAGCTGCTCAAGATCGATCTGAAGGCCTTCCGCGACCAGACCTACCGGCAGCTCGGGGGGGTGCTGGAGAACGTGCTGAGCACCATTCGGCTGGCCAAGCAGATGGACTTCTGGGTCGAGGTGGTGACCCTGGTGGTGCCGGGACTGAATGATTCGGACGAGGAGTTGACGCAGATTGCGGAGTTCATCGCCGGCGTGTCGCCGGATATCCCCTGGCACGTGACGGCCTTCCATCCGGAGTACAAGATGGAGGGGCCGCCGCGCACGCCGGCCCAAACTTTGCTTCGGGCTCACCAGATCGGCTGCCGGGCCGGGCTGAACTTCGTGTATGCGGGCAACCTGCCGGGTGCGGTCGGGCAGTTGGAAAACACGCGCTGTCCCGGCTGCGGCCAGACCCTGATCGAGCGATCGGGCTTTTATGTCCGCCGCAATCTGCTGGCCGACGGCCATTGCCCAGGCTGCGGCCGATCAATACCCGGCGTATGGCAACCCGGACGTTAGCGCCACTTGCTGAACCCGGTTACGGCCCGCCGGTTCAGCCGACTCCGAGCCGGTCAATCTGCTGAGCTGCGGCCTCGATCAGTGGCCGCAGAGTGTTCACGGAGAAATCGAAGCGGCAGCCGGCGGTCTGGAACAGTTCCGGCAGGGGACGCGACCCGCCCAGCGCCAGTCCGGCCCGATACAACGCGACGGCCTGCGCATAATCTTCCAGCGAGTTTCGCCACACCTGCAACGCGCCGAGCTGCGCGATGCCATACTCGACGTAGTAGAACGGAACCTCGTAGATGTGCAGCTTCCGCTGCCAGCTCCGGCGGTCATAGCGCTCCAGGCCGGACAGGTCAACCGCAGGGGCAAACCTTCGGGTGAGGCTCCGCCAGCAATCCTTCCAACCCTCGATGCCCTCGTCCACATGCGTATACACGTAGTGCTGGAAGGCGTCGATCGAGGCCATGAACGGGAGAAAGTTGATGATCTTTTCGAAGAACCGTCGCGTGGCTCGGTCGGTCTGCTCGCCGAAAAACTCGTCGGTGTAAGGCAGGGTTAGGCACTCCATGCCCATGGAGGCCACCTCGCCGAATTCCAGCGGCGCGCTGCGGTAGCTGATGAAGGGCTCGTGCCGGCAGGCCCAGGTGTGGAAAGCGTGCCCGGCTTCGTGGAGCAGGGTACGGACATCGTCCTCCGTGCCGACCGCGTTCATGAAGATGAATGGCAGGCGGCGCTGGGCGAAAGTGACCTGGTAGCCGCCGGGGGCCTTGCCTTTGCGGCTGCCCAGGTCCAGCAGATTCTGCTGGCGCAGCGTGTCGAAGATCCGGCCCAGCTCGGAATCGACCCGATGGAGAATGCGGCTGCATCCGGCGGCCAGCTCGTGCTCAGTCTGGAAAGGTCTCAGGGGCGGGAGACCCTCCGGATCCACCGCCAAGTCCCAAGGCCGGAGCGAACTCAAGCCCAGCTTCCGCTTGCGTCGAGCGGCCAGCTTGAGCGCGGCCGGCACGCACTCCCGCTCGATCGCCTCGTGAAACGCCAGGCAGTCGGCGGGCCCGTAATCGAACCGTTCCATGGCCCGGAAGGCGTACTCCCGATAATCCCGGCAGCCGGCATTGATCGCGATCCGATGACGCAGCCGAACCATCTTCTCGTAGAGCCGGTCCAGAGCCTCGCCGTCGGCCAGAAAGCGATCCGCCGCCAGATGCCAGGTCTCCTGGCGCACCTGCCGATCGGGCTCCTCCAGATAACGGGCCATCTGCTGAAGGGTCTGCTCGCGGCCGTCATACGTGCAGGTCATGGCGGCCACGATCTTCTGATACTCGGTCTTGAGCTTCTGATCCTCCACCAGCAGAGGGATGTTCTCCGGGCGGTACAGGTCGACCGCGTTGCGCCAGCTCCGCCGCAGAACCTCGTAGCGCTTGGGCGGGAGCGCGATCCGGTCGGACGCCTCGACGAACCTGCGGCGGAGCCGGTCGCGCCAGGGCTCGGCGTTGGGCTGGACGTTCTCGATGAAGTGCAGATACCGCCGCTCGCGCTGGGGATCGTCGGTCTGACAGGTCATGGCCGTGTAGCGCTGAGTGCCCTCCTCGTCCAAACAGGCTTCCAGCTCGCTGAAATCCATCAGCCATTTCTCTAGCTGCGGGAGGTTGTCGATCGGTCGCTGACTCAGCTCCTGGAAATACGGCTCGGCGGTCGCCCAGTTGCCAAAATCGGCATCCGCAGCGACGAACTGACGCGGAAACTCGCACTCGGGATTCAGGCTGGTCATGGAGCCCCCGGGGCCGACAAGTCGAGGCCCAGATCGCCGGCGGTGAACAGGGCCTCGAAGCGCAGGCCGGCCGCTTCGATCGCCTGACGCGCACCCTCCTGCCGGTCGATTGCAACTACCACCGTCGCGACCGTTGCCCCGGCCGCTCGGAGCGCTTGACAAGCTTCTATCGCCTGGCCGCCGGTGGTGGCGACATCTTCGACCAGCAAAACCCGGTCGCCGGGCCGGATCTGACCTTCGACCAGCTTGCCGGTGCCGTATCCGGCCTTTCGCGAGTTGCGAACGATCACAAACGGTTTTCCGGTGTGGAGGGCAGTTGCCGCAGCCAAAGCTATTCCGCCCAGTTCAGCCCCGGCGATGCGATCCACCTGGTCGGAGACAAAGGCGGCGAACCGCTGGGCCAGTTCGCGCAACAGCACCGGCTGGGTCTCGAAGAGATACTTATCGAGGTAGTAACGGCTCTTGCGGCCGGAGCGCAGGGTGAAATCGCCTTCCAGCAAAGCGGTTCTGCGGAGTGCCTCGGCCAGTTCCCGGTCGGTCATTTTCCGGCTCTCCTCTCGGTACTCCCCGGTCGGCGGCCGGACCGGACAGCCCTGCCGGCCGACAAGCCGGCCGCGATTGCCAACGGGTCGGGGACGGCCTGGCCCGGCGCCTTGGCCAGGGACCGGGCCAGTCGTTGTATGCCTCGGCTGCCGAAGCGCAGCACCAGGTCAAACAGGGTGCTCATCACCCTCAGGAAACCTTGCAGTTCATCCAGCCGGCGGAGGAACTCACGCCTTTCCGCCGCGTTGGCGGCTGACCGGTCGCCGGCTTGGAGGACGATGCTCCGGCAACGGTCGATGGTCGCAATTATCGGCTCGACCTCCCGGCGACGCCGCTCACGGAGAATGGTCTCGAACATGTGCCACACGTCGCTGTCGGCCTCGAAGTAGTCCTTGCGATCGCCCGGCCGGTGCGACCTGCTGGCCAGACCCCAGTCGACCAGGGCCCGGAGGGTCATGCTGGCGTTACCGCGGGAAATGTGCAAAGCCGCCATGATGTCGTCGGTGCACAGCGGCCGGGCAGAGACGAACAGCAGAGCATGGACCTCGGCCATGCTGCGGTTGATGCCCCAGTAGCCGCCCAGCTCGCCCCAGCGGCGAACCAGCAGGGCCTTGGATTGTTCCAGCGGGTCTGGCATGAACGTTTCGCTCGAAGTTTCAGAATTATCAGAAAACAGATCATAGCCGGACAGGGAACCGGCTTCAAGGTTCTCCGCCCGACCCGGCCACGAACCAGTCCATCAGCTTGCAGCCGGGGTCCACCAACCACCCGGTGGCAGCCGCCGCCGCCTCGCAAAACTGCCGCCCCCCCACCGCCGGAATGCCCGTGCCCGCAAGACAAAACGGAGGGGGGACCGCCGAATGCGTAGTAGTCGAAACCGGAGTGGGATGATCCGGAGCGATTAGCATCCTCCAGTCACCACGCCGCGCCAGCGCTTCCAGCAGCGGCCCGACCACCAGCTCGTCGACCCGTTCCAACGCCCTGATCTTCTCGCCGGCGTCGCCCAAATGCCCGGCCTCGTCCGGGGCCTCGACGTGCACTACCACCAGGTCGTAGTCCTCCAGAGCCCGGACCGCAGCCTGGCCCTTGCCGGCATAATTTGTGTCCAGATAACCAGTGGCACCCGCGACGGCGATAAGGTCCATCCCCATCAGCGCCGCCAAGCCGCGGAGAATATCGACCCCGGTGATGACCGCCCCGCGCAGGCCGAAACGCTGGACAAACGGCTCCAGTTGCACCGGCCGGCCCTGCCCCCACAGCCAGATATCGGTCACCGGATCACGACCTTGCTCGCGACGAGCCCGGTTCACCGGATGATCCCGCAGCAGCTCAGCGGCCCGGCTCATGATGGCCCGCACCCGTTCCTGGCCCCGGCCGCGCGGTGCGTGCTCTATTACCGGTTGATTGGGGATGTCGTGGGGCGGAGCACACTGGAGGTCCAGGTCGGCCGCGTCGGAAACCGTCATCAGGTTCCGGTAGGACACGCCGGAGTGGAAAACGCAGCCTCGCAGGGCCGGGTCGGCTTCCGGCCCATCGCCGGCCAGGCGATTCAAATCCGCAATCAACCGATCAGCCTCGGCCTGCGAAATGTGACCGGCAGTGAAATCCCGCATCCGACCGTCCAGAATCGTGACGAAGTTGCACCGGAAGATGAGCTGGTCCGGCCGCACCGTCAGCCCGCGGGCCGCAGCCTCGATCGGAGCCCGGCCGGAATAGCAACGGTGAGGGTCGTAGCCGAGTATGGAGAGCGTGGCCACATCGGTGCCCGGGGTGAAGCCCAGCGGAATGGTGACCGCCCGTCCCAGTCGGCCGTGCGACGCAACCCAATCCATATTGGGGATGGAGGCCGCCTCCAACGGCGTACGGCCGTCAAGCTGCGGCACCGGGTAATCCGCCGCCCCGTCGGGCAGAATAATCGCGTATTTCATGCCGGTCGCTTCCCAGTTGGCTCACCGCGCCATCTTACAGACCTTGCCCCGACCCGGCCAACACGTCGCCCGGCTCAAGCTGACCGCGATGCTTCCCCGGGCCACCGCCGCGCGGTACATTAGCCGGCAAGTTACGACGGAAACCACGAGGATGATCAGGAGAAACACATGAAGACCGTGTTCAAGACGTCGTTCCTGCTCTGCCTGGCCGTCGCTCTGTCAGGGTGCGGTATCACTGGCCGATGGACCATGCAATCGCTCGACCCGGAGAGCGCCAAGAAGGACTTGCAGCTCTGCTGCATCACATTGAATGCAGACGGGACGTACCAGACGTGTACGCATGAAGGAAGCCAGACCAAGCAGATCCAGGGCACATACAAGTACGACGCCTCCAGCAAAACGCTGACCCTCAGCCCCGCCCAGGGCCAGCCGCAGACCTATAAGGCCGAGCCTGTCGAACTGGGCTGCAAACTGAAGATCTGGGACGGCGAGAAGGGCAAGGAATGGGTCGCGATGATGAAGCGTGCCGGGGCCTGCTCGAAGGCCGACTGCTGCCAGCCGGCGGCCAAGCGCGAGCCGAAGGCGTGCCCGCAGGCCAAGAGCAAGGCCGCCCCCGGCCAGCCCCCGCAGTGCCCGCACGCTAAGCCTCGAGGCACCGAAAGCGAGCCCAAGAAGCCTGTTGAGCCGGCCAAGGACGCGAAGTGAGCGCACCAGGGCCGGTAGACGGGCTACGACGGGACGCGTGTGCCGAAGCGGTAACGATTTCCTGAGGCGCAGGCCGCAATGTAGAAATCGCGCCGCCGATCCGCGCAGCGCCTGCGCGTGCGAAGGTCATCAAGGAGATGTAAGCCGAAGCGCTTTGGCCCGGGCGCAATTGTGCAGCCACTTCCGGGGCCCGGGGCGATACCTGCCTGGAGAACTGTTATGGCCAAACGCGAAAGTGTCTACAAAGTGATCGAGTTGGTTGGGACCAGCCAGAAATCCTGGGAGGACGCGGCCCGAAACGCAGTCGAAACCGCGGCCAAGACGCTTAAGGAGCTCCGAGTGGCCGAAATCACCAAGCTGGACCTCCGGATCGAGGATGGCAAGGTCGTGGCCTATCGAGCTCGAGTGAACGTGTCATTCAAGTACCTCGGCGGCAAGTAACATTAAAAAGCCGCCCAGGACCAGCCCGATCGCTCCGCGCGACCTGCTTCGGTAGGGCAACCGAAGCAGCGGCCAGGGCGCTTTTATCGGATCCGAGCCGCCGGCTACAACCTGCGCGGCCCACCCGGCTGCGGCCGTCCGCTTGGCCAGAGGCACTACGCTAGCAGGGTGGTTCAACCGGAAAGCAAGCGTGACCGGTGCGGCGCGCCGGGCACTCGGGGCAGTCGGGGCTGTGGTAGGGGGCGGTTTGAACTAACCGGCCGGGCAACTTGTCGGCCGATGGCGTATATCTTCTAATGGATAGTCTCGGCTCGCCTGCGGCCGGGAACTGTGTTGCTGATGGACGCGCGATCTGATCCCGGTGCCACTTCCGTTGGCCACTCCAGGTGGGTCCGGCGGCTAATCCCCGCCGGCCTGATCTTGGGTGCCGCGACATTGGTCGGCGTCGCCGCATTGATGAAACCGTACCAACCGCCGCCCGCCCCGGCTCGGGATCTGACAGTCAATGTGGTCGTGCAGCCCGTGCGAATCACGCCGGAGCTGGAGGACACTCTGGACCTGACCGGCGTGGTCCAGCCTAACCGGGTGGTCCGGGTCGCGGCCGAAGTAGCCGGGCGGATCGAACGACTGGGACAGCGCTTTCGGGCGGTCGCCTGGGCCGGGCAAATGATTGACGCAGGGACCACGCTTGCGGAGGGGGAACCGGTAGAGGCCGGCCAGCCTATCCTGTACCTGAACCGGGACCTGCTGGAGGCCCGCTGTCAGCGGGCCCAGGCCCAGTATGAGTACGACGAGCGTGAATACCGGCGGATCCTGGAGCTGTTCGAGCGCGGGGCCACGTCGACTACCGAGCGGGATGACGCCCGGACCCGTCGGGACATCAGCAAGGCGGCCTGGGACGAGGTGACCCGCGAGCTGGAGCGTACCACCATACTGGCCCCGATCAGCGGGATTCTCAACCGGCTGCCGATGGAGGTGGGCGAGTATGCGACCCCGGGAGACTGCGTGGCCGAGATCGTCGAGCTGGACCCGGTCAAGGTAGTGGTGGACGTACCGGAACGCGACGTGCAGTACCTGCAAGTCGGTCAGCGAGGGGAGATCAGTCCGCTGGCCGCGGCCCAGGATCCCCGAATCGGTCAGATCACCTACGTCAACGCCATCGCCGATGAAGGCACCCGGACCACCCGGATCGAGATCACCGTCGATAACCCGGGACATGTGCTCCGCAGCGGGCAGATCGTGCGGGCCCGGCTGGTCCGGCGGGTACTTCGCGACGTGATCATGATTCCGCTGGCCAGCGTGATCCCGCTGGAAGAAGGGCGGGAAGTCTACGTGGTGAACGGCGAGCAGGCCGAGCGGCGAGAAGTCGAGCTGGGGTTGATCAAGGGTCGCAGCATTCAGGTTTGCCGCGGGTTGCAGGAGGGAGATCTGTTGATCGTCGAAGGACACCGCTACGTCGGGGCCGGCCAGCCGGTGAGGATCGTCCAGCGACTGGGGCCGACCGAGGCGAGCATTCCAAGCAGCCCGTGATCATCACCGACCTTTCAATTCGCAATCGCACCACCGTCGGCGTGCTGACCGTAATCATCGCGGTTTTCGGCAGCTACTGCTACGTAACCCTGCCGCGCGAAGCCGCCCCGGACATACCGGTTCCCTTCATCCTGGTCTCCACCGAGTACGAAGGCGTTTCGCCCCAGGATATCGAGACCACGGTGACCATGAAGATCGAGAAGGAGCTGGCCGGGCTGAAAGGCGTCAAGGAGATCAGCTCGGTCAGCGCGGAGGGCATGTCGGTCATCACCATCGAGTTTCTGCCCGACGTCAAAGTCGACGACGCCATGCAGTATGTCCGTGACAAGGTCGATCAGGCCAAGAAGGAGCTGCCCCAGGAAGCCAAGGATCCGACACTCACGGAAATCAGCTTCGCCGACTTCCCCATTCTGCTCATCAACATCTCCGGCGACGTCTCGCCGGTCCGGCTGAAGGCCATCGCCGACAACCTGGAGGATGTGATTGAGGCGATTCCGGGCGTGCTGAATTGCGACGTTTTGGGAGCCCTGGAGCGCGAGATTCGAGTGGAGATCGATCAGGACAAGTTGGCGGCCTACGGACTGACCATCCCCGAGATTCTCAGCTTGATCCCGGCCGAAAACGTCAACATCTCCGCCGGCAGCCTGGATACCCCCGGCACCAAATTCAACGTCCGGGTGCCGGCCGAGTTCGTCGAGCCGGAAGAGGTGGACGCGCTGGTCATCGCGGTCCGCGACGGCCGGCCGATCTACCTGACCGACGTGGCCCAGGTGCGTGATACCTTCAAGGACCGCCAGAGTTACTCGCGCCTGGATGGGAAGGAGACCATCACGCTGACGGTTCAGAAGCGGGCCGGCGAAAACATCATTTTCATCGCCGAGGCCGTCAAGCGCGTGCTCAAAGAGTTCGAGCGGCGGGTCCCGCGCGGGGTGCGTTTCGACATAACGCTCGACATGTCCAAGGACATCCGGGCCATGGTGGCCGACCTGGAAAACAGCATGATCTCCGGGGCGATACTGATAATCGCGGTCCTGGTCCTGTTTCTGGACCGCCGTTCCAGCTTCATCATCGCCCTGGAGATCCCGCTCAGCATGCTGCTGGCCTTCATCGTCCTGAGCCTGTTGGGCTATACGCTCAACATGATCGTGCTGTTCAGCCTGATCATGGCCTCCGGCATGCTGGTCGACAACGCGGTCGTCATCTGCGAGAACATCTACCGCCACTTCACTCTAAGCGGGCAGCGCGTCCGAGCCGCGATGCAGGGCACGGCCGAGGTGGCCTGGCCGGTGATCACCTCCACGCTGACCACGGTGGCGGCCTTCGCGCCCATGGTCTTCTGGCCTGGAATCATGGGCGAGTTCATGAAGTACCTGCCCATAACTCTGATCATCACGCTGCTGTCCTCACTTTTCGTGGCTCTGGTGATCAGCCCGACGCTCTGCTCGGTACTTGTGCGGGCCCGGTTTGGCGAGGGCTGGCGACAGGGCTGGTTCATGCGCGGCTACCGCGCCTTGCTCCGTACCGCCCTGGCCCACCCCGCCACAACGCTGGCTCTAGTCGGGCTTCTGCTGGTCGGGCTGGGCACCTTCTACGCCAAGCAGGGTCACGGCGTCGAGCTGTTCCCGGAGTTCGATCCGCGGCGCGGCACCATCGATATCCGCTTCCCGCAAGGCACGAACATCCGGCAGACCGATCAACTCGCCCGGGTGATTGAAGACCGGCTTCGGCCCTTCGCCTCCGACCTCCAGCACGTGATCGTCAACGTCGGGATGGGCGGCAGCGGGGATCCGCATCTGAGCGGGGCCTCCGGCGGGCGCGGCGAGCACGTGGCTAACATCACGCTCACTTTCCACGATTACGAAGAGCGGCCGCGGCCATCGGCTCAGGCCATCAGCGAGATTCGACAGGCCCTGGCCGACCTGGCCGGCGCCGAGATCAAGGTCGAGAAGGAGCAGGAGGGGCCGCCGACCGGGGCCGCCGTAACGGTCCGGCTGATCGGAGAGGACTTCAGAATGCTGGAGCAGCTCAGCCAGCAGGCTCGGCAGCTCATCGCCGACGTCCCCGGGCTGGTCAATTTGCGCAGCGATCACGAGGCCACCCGGCCCGAGTTGGCCTTTCGCGTCGATCGTCGGCGGGCCATGCTGCTGGGCGTGAACACCGCGCTGGTCGGCAACTTTCTGAAAACCGCGGTCTTCGGCTCCAAGGTTGGCACCTACCGACAGTTCAATGACGAATACGACATCACCATCCGCCTGCCACCCGGCCAGCGCCAGGACGTCGACAACCTCTTCCGCCTGCGGGTACCCAACAGCCGCGGCCAGGCCGTCCCCCTCAGCTCGCTGGGGGACTTCAGCTTCGTCGGGGGGTACGGCACCATCAGCCGGATAAACCAAAAGCGGGTGATCTCACTGACCGCGGACGCGGAGGGCCGGCTTTCTAGCGACGTTCTGGCCGATGTGCAAAGCCGGCTGAAGCGGCTGAAAGCCGAATTGCCGGTGGGTTACGAGATTCGCTACGCTGGCGAAAAGGAGGAACAGGACAAGGCCCAGGCCTTCCTGACCAAAGCTTTCCTGATCGCCCTGCTGCTGATCATCCTGGTCCTGGTGGCTCAATTCAACACGCTCACCGTGCCGCTGATCATAATGAGCACGGTAGTCCTCTCCCTGATCGGCGTTTTCGCCGGACTACTGATCTGCAAACTGCCCTTCGGCATCATAATGACCGGGATCGGGGTGATCAGCCTGGCCGGCGTGGTGGTGAACAACGCCATCGTTCTGCTGGACTACACCCGGCTGCTTCAGCGACGGGGCATGGATCTGCTGCAAGCCGCCCTGGAGGCCGGGGCCACCCGTCTGCGACCGGTGCTCCTCACTGCCAGCACAACCATTCTCGGCTTGGTCCCCATGGCGGTGGGAATCAGCTACGACTTTCACAAGCTGGCCTGGGCCTGGAAGAGCGAATCCAGCCAGTGGTGGGCCAGCATGGCCGTGGCAGTGATCTTCGGTCTGGGCTTCGCCACCGTGCTGACCCTGGTGGTCGTACCCTGTCAGTACGTCCTATATGCGCGCCTGGCCCGGCGGCTGGGCTTTCGCGGGCTGGCAGAGCAGGAAAACGATGCCGGCAACCATTGGCAACAGGGCCACGGTTGAGGCCGCGGCCACGCCCCAGCCGACCCAAACCCATCCGAACAACAGGCTGCTGATCAGGTCGCCCAGGCCGGTCACCAGCGCCAGGGCGCCGAAGCCGCGGCCGCGGATTTCGCGCGGGAGCAGCTCGGCCGCGATGGTGTCCTCGACGGCTTCGTAGATCCCGACGCCCGTGCCGCCCAACGCGAACATCAGCGCCAGCCCGACGTAGCTTTCGACGCCGACCAGCATGCAGACCGCCGCCAGGGCCGCCGACGCATAGCCGCAGGCCAGCAACGCCCGCCGGTTCACGTGGTCGGCGATCCAGCCGCCGAAATACGACCAGCCCGCGTACAAAACGTTGTGCAGGACGTAGAAGCCGACCGAGAGGCTCGCGGCCCGGGCCGCACCGACCCGCGCCGACAAAGCGGAAACCGCATACAGGATATAAAAGGTATCTGCAAAGTCGCCGACTCCGAACAGGCCCACGGCCCCCAGGAACCGCTTGTACGGCTTGCTGAAGTCGGCGAAGCTGCGCAGCAGCGGCGTGGCGATGGGTTGCCGGTCGGTGCGCTCGCGCACCAGGAACACGATCGCCAAGGTGGCCAGCAGGGCCGGGACCGTTGACCATAGAATCAGCGTGCGGTGGGTGAAGCCCAACCCCAGCAGCAGGTAACATCCGCCCGGCGCGATGATCGCGCCGCAGGTATCCATCGCCCGTTCCAGTCCGAACGCCCGGCCGTACGTCTCGGGCGTCACGGCATCCGCCAGCAGCGCCTTGCGGGCCGGAGTGCGCAGACCACGCGAGACCCACGCCAGCACTCGACCCCCGAGCACGATGAACCAGTTGCCCGCCGCCGCAATCACTGCGGGCGAAAGGGCCATGACGGCATATCCGCCGGCAGCGATGAACTTGCGGCGGCGCAGGCGATCCGCCAGCCAGCCGCCGTAGAGCTTCGCGACGCTCGAAAGGCCATCGGCCACACCCTCTATGGTGCCCAGTGCTCCGGCCGCCGCCCCCATCGAGGCGAGAAAGGCGGGCAGCAGCGCGGTCACGGTCTCGTGGCTGGTGTCGGAAAAAAGCGAGGCCAGGCCGATGCCCAGGACCGTGCGGTTGAGCCAACGTAACCGGGTTGACGCTGGCTTTGCCGCGCTTGTGCCGCTCATGCCCGTCTGACCATTCATAGACGAAGCTTTTGGAAGCCCGGCATGCGCTGGTGCCCTGAGTCGGACATTGGTACCGGGGTCGGCAACCCGCCGCACGGAGTCGCATGCCGTCAGGCTCGTGCTCGCAGCGGATTGCTGAAGACCGCGGCTTGACCGAGTTCCTGCTCGATCTCCAGCAGGCGGTTGTACTTGGCGATCCGCTCACTGCGGCAGGCCGAGCCGGTCTTGATCTGGCCCCCGCCCATCGCGACCGCGAAATCCGCCATGAAGGTGTCCTCGGTCTCGCCCGAACGATGTGAAATCACAAAGCCCCAGCCCGCCTTGCGGCACAGCTCGATGGCCTGGATCGTCTCGGTGACCGTGCCGATCTGATTCAGCTTGATGAGCACCGCATTTGTGCTCCGCTCGCGAATGCCGCGCTCGATGAAGCGGGTATTGGTCACATAAAGGTCGTCGCCGACGATCTGGATTTTGTCGCCGAGCTGGGCGGTCTGCCAGGCGAACCCCTCCCAATCGTTCTCGGCCAGACCGTCCTCAATGGATACAATCGGATACTTCTCGACCCAACCGGCCAGCAGCGCCGTGAGCTCCTTGCCGGTCTTTCTGCCCTGGCCCGACCTGGCCAGGTTGTACACGATCGGCCCAGCCGCGCCTCCGCCCTCAGCGAAGGAAGTGGCGGCCGGGTCAAGGGCGATCGCAATATCTTTTCCGGGCCGGTAACCGGCGGCGGCGATGGCCTCAACGATGAGCTCGCAGGCCTCGTCGTTGCTCTTGAGGTTCGGGGCGAACCCGCCCTCGTCCCCGACACCGGTCGCGTAGCCCTTCTTCTTGAGGATGTTCTTCAGTGCGTGAAACGTCTCGGCCCCGTAGCGGAGCGCCTCGGCAAACGTCGGGGCTCCGATCGGCATGACCATGAACTCCTGGAAGTCCACGCTGTTGTCGGCGTGCTTGCCGCCATTGAGGATGTTCATCATCGGGACCGGCAGGCGCGCCGCGCCGGGGCCGCCCAGATAGGCGTATAGCGGCCGGCCAGTGGCCTGGGCCGCGGCCCGGGCCACCGCCATCGACACCCCGAGCAGCGCATTGGCCCCCAGCCTGCTCTTATTGGGCGTTCCGTCCAGTTCGATCATCAAGCGGTCGATCTCGGCCTGTCGAGTTGGGTCCAGGCCGACGAGTTTCGGTCCGATCACCTGCTCCACGTTGGCCACCGCCTTAAGAACGCCCTTGCCGCCATACCGCCTCGGGTCGCCATCCCGCAGCTCCACGGCCTCGTTTTCGCCAGTCGAAGCTCCGGACGGCACCGACGCGGACGCGATCGCGCCATCGCCCAGCCGGACAAAGACGCGGACCGTCGGGTTGCCGCGAGAATCGAGAATCTCCAGGGCACGGATCGACTTGATCTCGGGTTTCATCATCGCACTCCTTCACCAGCGGTCCACCGATACGGGAACCGGCTCAACGACCAACACCAAAGCGGCCCAGACTGCCCTACCCGCTCAGGCCTCAGTCGAGTCGCCCATTTCGCAGCATGCCGCACAGTCCTTCACGCAGCGGCCCGTCGATCGGGACTCGTTCCAGGGCCGCCAATGCCGGGGTCTGATCATACTCCGCGCGGCACAGAGTTGTCGTACCGTCTTCCCAGATCGCGTACGCCGCCCGCGGGTCGCCGTCCAACGGCTGCCCGACCGAGCCGGGGTTCACGATCTGCAAATCTCCGGGCACCCGAAGCAGCGGCCAGTGCGTGTGCCCGACCACCAGCACGTCCGCCTCGATCCCGGCGGCGATTTCCTGCACCAGCGCCTGCGGCGCGTCGGGTCGCAGACGGTAATCATACAGCGGATCGTCCGGGGTGGCGTGAACGACCGCGAAGCGCGCGCCGCCGATCTCCAAGGTCAGCCGGAGCGGCAGCCGGGCCAGGCAGGAAATATCCTCCGCCGTAAGCTGCGAGCGCGTCCAGTCACGCATCGCCAGGGCCAGAAGCTGCTTGGCCGGGCTGGCCCGGGGATCGGCACCAAATGCGACTGCGTGGTCGTGGTTGCCGCGTACGGCGATGACGCCGCGGTGATGCAGCCAGTCGAGCGTGGCCCACGGTTCGGGGCCGTAGCTGATGGTGTCGCCGGCGCACAGAATGTAATCGACCGGGCGAGCTTGGCGTGCCGCCGCACGCAGCGCCCACAGATTGGCATGAACATCAGCGATGATGAGCGCCCTCATCCGCCTTCTCGGGCCTTTGGCATCCTGGGCGACCAGCCCGGGTCGCCACGGCTCGATCCCTTTCTATCGACCGGATTCGTGGCCAGCGCTTCGGGTAGTTTCTCCGACTCCGCGGCTCTCCGTTCAAGCAGTGGTCGGCGTCCAGCGTGCCCGAAACGAATCCCCGAAGGGGTTTGCAGTTCGTCGACCGAAACGCCCACCTCCGCTGCCGGATGGGCTAGGGTTGGCAGGAGGTAGCAGCCGAGCGGTGCTCGTCCCGTTTCTTGACCGACCAGCAAATCGAGCACCACCTGGTTGGGGACCACTTCTGCGGAGATTCCACCACTTGCACTAATCTTGCCCACCCAAGCGCCGGCGTGCAATGGCGGCGCCGCGGGCAGTTGACAGGGCCAGCCTGCGCATGGTGCTGGGTGAAGCGCACGGCGGCACTATCCAGCCGCCACGAATGTGAAACACGGCCCCACCGGCTGGGGTGAACGCGCAACCGGCTTATCGACGGCCACGCCCCCGGCTGCGGCCGGTGGTGGTCACATCTGCGCCCGCAGGATCAGCCAGCCGGCTGCCAGCAGCAAGGTCACCAGCGTGACCGGCACGCCCGCTCGGGCGTGCTGGCGCCAGGTGATGGTAACCCCCAGTCGGGCGGCCTGTTCGACGACGATGATGTTCGCGATACTGCCGACGATGAAGAGGTTTCCGGCCAGGGTGCTGGCCAAGGCCAGGATGGCGCCGGCCTGCGGGTGGGTTGCCGCGGGCAGCAGCAGCATGACTGCCGGCACGTTGGAGACCAAATTCGAAAGAACCACCGTGGCACCAAACAGCCATGCCGGCCGGGACAGTGGGATGCCGACACTCTGGAGGGTGTCGAGCGCCCGGGCGGTCATGCCGGACTGAACCACCGCGTGATTGACGATGAAAAGCCCGGCAAAAAGCACCAGAAGCTGCCAATCCACCTGCCCAAGCATCTTGTTCGAGTGCATCCGCCGACTCATTATCAACCAGCCGGCGGCCGCCATCGCCAGTACCTCCCGCGGCCAGGGACTGAACAGGAACCCGCCCAGCAGGCAAGTCAGCACGAGCAGCCCCTTGCCAGTTTGCCAAAGATCCAGCGCCGGGCTCAGCACGTGAATACGCTGACGAGGCTCCTGCCAGTCACCGCCGACCTGGCAGCGAAGAATCCACCAGGTCGCCAGGCAGCCCAGCAGGGCCGGCACCGCGCCGTCGAGCAGGTAGCCGGCGAACGAGAGCTGTAGCTTCTGGCCGATGAGCATGTTCTGCGGGTTGCCGATCAGCGTCGCGGCCGAGCCGATGTTGGAGGCGCAGGCCAGAGCGAGCAGAAACGGAGCCGGCTTCAGGCCTCGCCTCAAACAGCCTTCCACCAGCAACGGCGCGACCGCCAGACAAACAATGTCATTGGCCAGCACAGCCGAAAGCAACGCCACGGTGCCGATCAGAAGCAGAAGCAGCGCATCCGGGTGCAGCTTGGCGGCCGCCAGACGACGTGTGATGGCCCCGTACAGGCCGCAAAGCCGGAACTGGGCCGAAATCACCATCAGCCCCAGGAGCAGGCCGACGGTGGGCACGTCGATCGCATTCCAGGCCGCCTGTGGGCTCACACGCTCGCTGACCAGCAAGAAAATCGCGCCCAGCAGGGCCACCCCGGTCCGGTCCAGGGCCCAGCCCGGAATTCCGCCCAGGATCATGCCCAGGTACACGAAGGCAAAGACCAGCAGCACAATCGTATCCATGGATCGCAACTTACCCAGCCGCTGGTGAGCCTGCAAACCCGATGCCGCCGCTGCAAGTCAGGCCCGCGCATGCGCCGGCACCGGCCGTATCTTGACTTCAACCAACCGCAGTGTTAGAGTGGCTAGGCAGCCGGATAGGCCGGCATGGACGGCGCGCGGATCCATATGCGGAGCATGGGCATGGTCCGGCAGATGAGCTTTGGATGCGTCACGGCGGTTGTTGCGATCTGCGCGGCTCGGACGGCCCCGGCCACAAATGACCTGAACTTCTCGTGCTACACTCTGCGCGGCGACGTCTGGCAGGAATCGCTGGGCTCCGACTTCCAGTGCATAACCTCGGACGCGCCGAGCGGCCCGATATCGGAGATCATCGACCTTGAGATCGGACCGGCGGCCCTGACGGCGGCATACGACCTGTGCTTTGACGCCGACAGCATTCTCCTGTCGGCGCACAGTCAGCAAGCCATCGCTTACGATCATCCATGGGGATGCGGAGCCAGGGCCCGCGCAGCCGCGGTGATCACCGCGACTATGCCAGTCGAGGTGCGCGTAGAAGCTTCGTTCACCTACGACTTCACCGGATGGGACGCTGACGGTGACACTTACCTGGGCCTGACATTCGAGATCGTGTCGATCGAATCTCAGACGGTGCTGCACACCGTCGATGCCAGCCCGGTTGTCCTGCCCGGCGCCGGCAGTGCCACCCTGGACGCGGCCTTCATTCTGCCAGCCGGCGGGCCCTACAACATCGGGTTCGACTCGTTCACTTACACATTTCGGGACATAGACGGGAGCACGGCGAGCGTCGAAAGCGATGTCAGCATCACCATACGGACAGTCCCTGAAGCGGCCACCGGCGCGTGCCTACTGGCCGCCGCCTGTACACTGGGCCGTCGCCGGTGACTTGGCGTAACAGCGAGCGCTTCCGCCGGCCACCGGGTCGTGCCAAGCTGCGCCGATCCGCTCGTCCCGGCAGGCCTCCATCGTGCCTTCCAGCAACTCCGTCAGCAGCCGCCGGCCGTGGGTGCTCAGGTCGCCCCAAAACTCCTCGGGGTCCTTGACCAGGGACCAATACGCCACCTTATAGGCCCGTGAGTTGACTGGCTGCTCTGCCCGCAGCTATAATGCAGGCACGCGTAGGACAAAACCCAGGCAGCACATGCATACCGGGGCCAGATCGAAGTGCGATGTGGCCGGACCCTGGGGGCTGCACACTGGGCTTTCTATCGGGCCCCGGTAGCTATAGACAGCTCGGCTTGCCCGGACGCCACTTCATGGTCGACATATGTGCACAACTCGGCACCGCCGGGCGCGCCAGCGATCTGCCCATCCCGCTGGTCGGGCGGTGGCGGTCCGTGGCCGGGTTATCCGGACCAAGACCGGCATCGGCAGGACGCCGCCGCAGCGTTAACCACGTCCCTGGTCCAGTCAGGCGTCGCAGCAGCAAACTGGTTCGCTGTGCTTGCTTAGCGGGCCGGCAGAGCAGGGCGGTCACCGCTAGAATCTGGTCAGAGGAGGTGAGCGGAACCTCAACGCGCGGTCGATGTTTGCTTCGTGGGATAGCGCGCTGGTGGCGGGCGTGTTTGCTGTTGCCGCAGCTTTCGGCCGTCGCCGCCGATGGGCGCGCCGCGATATACAGGAGCAAGCTCATGTGGTCTCGTGGTCCGCTGAATCTCGGGGTTCAAGGGATACATTCCATCTTAGTGGCGACCGCGCTGGCCTCAGCGGCAACCGCATTTGCCGGCGACCTGCCGGTGGCCGTGTGGAACTTCGACGAGGGTCAAGGATGGATCGCCCATGACGGCTCCGGCAACTGCAATGACGGTGTGGTGGTCGGGGCGCAGTGGACCACTGGGTGGGGCAACACCGGTCTGTGGTTTGACGGAGTCGGCGCGGTCGTCGCGGTTCCCGACAGCCTTAGTCTGAGCGTCTCCAACGCGATCACCATCACGGCCTGGGTAAGAACATATGGAGAGGAAAGGTGCTGGGTCAATCCCATCGTTTGGAAGAACGGCGCATATCGATTCGGCCTCAATGACCAGCGGCTTTATGCGGAGCTTTCCGTGCCCGGCCCGACGAGTGTTAAGGCCGGGCCGGTGCTGGCGAGCCAGCTCTGGTACTTCGTCGCGATGACCTATGACAAGAACGAAGGCGGCTACGCTGCCAGTCTGGACGCGTGCGACTCCCTCATGCCGATTTCCGGGAATCCCATAATCCCGGTCGGTGGCCCCGGCGAATGGGATGCGGCCATGCGGGAGATCGGAAACGTCCTGCTCGACCTGGCTGAGACCGATCCCGCAAAACGGTATAAGGCCTTCTACTCTGGGTACGTCCCGCCGTACAGGGAGAACCAAGTCTATGTGGGGTACGCTTATTCGTCTGACGGCTTAAACTGGACCAAATGCGGCAAGATCGTCGAGCGCGCCCTGGAGGACCCGTACGTGGTCCGGGACGGGGAAGTCTATTACCTCTTTGCTGAGGATAAGGAGGACGTCCCATTCCGCAACATCCGCCGCTATCACTCGACCGACTGCATCGACTGGATTGACGATGGCGATGTGTTCGACGTTCAGCCCGGCGGCTACCCGCCCGGCTGGGAGTCAGGGGACGTCAGCTCCCCGGTGGTCTGGATTGAGAACGGCCTGTGGTACCTGCTTTACGAAGGCCGGGGCCGCAAGAACCTGGGGATGATCGGACTGGCCAACTCTCCGGATGGGCTGAACTGGACCCGGGTGTCGAGTTCGCCGGTCTTTGCCTGGGGCGAAGGGTCGGCCTGGGACAACAAAGCGGTAGTGCCGGATGATATCGTCAAGATCAACGACCGGTATTACATGTCCTACCACGGGTACGGCCCCCTGGGCCGTTGGGACTCCGGGATCGCCAGCTCTACCGACCTGCTGGAATGGACGCGCGGCGCCCACAACCCGATTTCAGTGGCCGACACGGTCATGATGTTGAGTGCCGGCGACAGCATCACCTGCTTCGCGGCCGACTCGCTCGGCATAAACCACTACGTTCCCTATCTGCTCTCCCGCCCGCACATCTACATAAATGGCGTCGAAGAGTATTACTTGCAGAAGTCCGATTTTCTCAACCAGCCCATCGCCATCAGCGGCGATGGTGTGGGAATCGGCGCCGCGGTAAGCGGCCCACCGGCCGCCTTCTACGGAGTGATCGACGAGGTGCGGATCTTCGACCGCGCTTTGACGCCGGGCGAGATCCAGGCTTTGTTCGCGACCCAGCACACTCTGAACGGCGATATCAACTGTGACAATCAGGTAACTTTTGCTGACATCAACCCATTTGTGCTGGCTTTCACCGACCCGGCGCTGTATCAGCAGACCTACCCGGACTGCCCGCTGGAAAATCGTGACATCAACGACGACGGGGTCTTCGATTACGGCGACATCAACTGCTTTGTCGCACTACTTGTCTCCGGAGGCATCCCCGGCCGGTAGCAAACCGCGGGTACCAGCGTACACGGAAACCGACGACGGCAAACCCCGGCGGCGCTCACCGCGTCAGAAGACCTTCGGCGCGCCATGCTCACGCCAGCCCTGAGATTCAGCACTCGAGGCGGACATCATCGTGAGCGGCCGTGACCCGTCAAGCAGCCGCCCGCCCCGGGAGACCCCACCAGGCTCGGGCTAGGCTAGGGCCTTTGCCGCCTGACCCAGGTCGCTGACGCTCAGTACGAGCGTGGACGACCCGCCGGAGGGGTTACTGCCGTAAACGTAATTGATATTCACTCCGGCCCTGGCCAGTCGGGAGGCGATCTCCTCCAGCTCCCCGGGGCGGTTGACGGCCTTGAGCATGAGCACCCGTTGAGTGGAGAAATCGAAACGCCCTTTCGTAAGGGCGGCCTTCGCGGCCGCGGTCGGCGAGGCGACCAAGCGAATCCAGCAGCAGTCCACGCCGTCGGCCACTGAGATGGCGTCGATGTTGACTTTCCGGCGGGCCAAGGCGCGGCAGAGCCTGGCCAGCGTTCCCGGGTGATTATCCAGTCCCACGCAAAACTGTGTCGCTTTAGTCATGATGTGTCTCCTGTCCTGACCCGGATCAACGGACATGCACGGGCTGCTGCTATTGCAGCCGGCCAGGGGTGGCCAGTCAACCTTGCCCGGCCGGATTGGGCCGGGCAGCGGCCAACGCCGCCAGCCCGTAAGCAGCGGCGGCCAGGAGGATCACGGCCCGGTACCCGGCGATCATAGCCAGAGCCAGCGACCCAGACGTGGCTGCAACCGAGGCTACGCCGTTGATGCCCCAGGCCCAGGCCACCATTCGTGGCATCCGTGCCGACAGGTCGGCGATGGCGGTCGGCATAGGCAAGCCCATCAGGAAGCCCAGCGGGCAGGCGACGAGCAACGCGGCCGGGACTTGGACCTTGCCCAGCTCCACCTTCCAGCCGGCCAGCAGGAGCGTGCCGATTCCGGTTGCGATGATCGCCGGCGCTAGCCAGATTGGCCGGTGGCCGCCGACCCCGGTGGTCAACCGTTGCCAGCCGGTCGAACTCAGGCTTCCCAGGCCGCTTGCGAGCAGCAGTCCGCCGATGACCACGGCACTGCTGACCACCGGATCGCCCAGCCAGCCAGTGGTGCGGCTGATCAGGGCCATTTCGACGGACATGAACCCCACGCCGATGCCGGCGAAGTATAGGGTGGGCGCGGCCCAGGCGAGGCGTCTCGTCGGCTGCCGAACCGTTGGCCGGCAGCGCCGGCCGAATATGCTGAGGGGCAAGAGAATGACCACAATCGAGGTCACCGCAGCGGCGACTAGCGATGCATACAAGAACAGCCGCCCCAGCTCCACGCGGGTGAGCCAGAGCGGCCCATAGGCCCGCTTCAGGGCGACGATTGCCTGAGGCTTGTAGAAATCCCAGAAAAACGGCCGGTCGTCGCGGGCCGGGCGGACATTCATCAACCAGGCCCGGTAGAACCCCTCACGCCGTGGCGAGAAGATTTCGTCCGCCGCGTAGTGAAGCCAGTCGACCGGACTGCCCGGCGGGCCATCCAGCCTGTCCGGCCGATTGACCTGCTCGATCGGGAGCCCGTCGTACCAGACTGGGGTGAGATTCAGCTCGGCAACCGCCCGTTGCAACGTCTGCCGACGGGCAGGCGTCAGCGGCGAGCGCATCGCGATCGTGCATACCCCGAGATAATCGCGGACCTGAACGATATGACCGGCCGGGTCCGATACGCCCAGCGATTCCAATGCTTCAGCCATGGTGGCCAACAGCCGTACGTTCGCTCGCGGCGGCTGCTCGATCCCGCGCGAAACGGCCAGCACCCCGCCCTCGCTCAATCGCGTCAGGCACTCCGCAAAGGCCTCCACGGTCGCCAGGTGGTCCTCAGCCAAGCCGCGCAAGCCCGGCACGCCCAGGCCCAGGCCCTCCAGCGACACGATCTGGATCAGATCGTACCCGGGGCGGGCAGTGGACCGCAGAAAACGGCGTGGGCTCTGGGTCGAGCAGTGGATCTCGGGAGCCTCCAGCAGCCCGGGCGAGTGCTCGGCCAGAAGGTTCAGGACCGCGGAGTTGGGCTGAACGATATCGACCCGGCCGGCATTCATTCGGCGGGCCAGCCAGGCGTTGGTCCCGCCCACCTCGCCGATCAGAAGCACTGCCGGTCGAGGCGGAATCAAACGGTACGGGAACGCCATCAGGGTGTGATCCATCACCTCAGCCTGATCGAGGCGGCTGATCCGCAGCATCGACCCGGCGGCGTCACCATTGATGACCACCGAGTAAACCGGCGGCGGCCGAATCGCAGGGGCCAGAAACGGCAGATCGTGGAACAGGTCGCTCTCGTATAGCTCGACCTGACCGCGCGGGTCCGCCCGGCAGGCCACCCGCCGGGCCGAACCTTGAGCTACCAGTTGCTCAATCCAGGCACCGTACTTGAACTGGTCATAACGGGGATCCAGCGGCCAACCAAGCTCCGTGCCGACCGCCAAGCCGACCAGTGCCGAGCTTGTCAGAACCCATCTTCCGCGACCTGATCGGCAACCCAGCAGCGCCAGGGCAAACAGTGCCATCGCTGAGCACGGCCACAGTCCATGCCTGACCGGCAGCCTGGAAAGGAGCAACGCTGCTCCGACCGCCCCGCTCGCACCGCCCAGCAGGTTGGCCGCGTAGACCCGCCCCACATGCGGTCCGGCAGTCATCAGCGCAGCGCCCAGCAGAGCTGCTCCGCAAAGGAAGGGCAACAGCCCGGCCAGCCAGTAAACCGACCACCAACCGGCCTGCCCCGGCAGCTCGCTCGGCAGGAAGTGGGCGGTAACCGGCAGTCGGCCCATCAACCGCGGCACCAATATCAGGGTCATAGTGAATCCGGCAGCCGACCAGAACAGAACCGCCCCCGGCGCTGCTCGCACTCGGCGCCCCAGCGCCGCCAGCAGGGTGCCGCTGGCCCCAAAACCCAGCAGCGCCAGGCTGATCACCAAGTAGCCGAAGTGATGCCAGCGTTCGATGAGCATCCGCCGCATTAGCATCACTTCGTACGCAACTAGCCCTGCGCTGATCAGTCCGACGGCCAGGACCGTAGCACCGCCTGACAACCAGTCCCGATGTGGCCCCCCGGGGGTCATTGCTTCTGGATTTTGCCGGTCATGGGAACGAACTGGACGGGCAGGACGTTTCGACTCTGGCGACTATTATCCGCCTGCTTGGTCAGCACCAGCAGGCGCTGCGTCTCATACACCCCGCCGATTGGAATCACCATTCGGCCTCCGGGCTTGAGCTGGTCCCACAGCGGCGGGGGGACATGACCGGCGGCACAGGTAACTATGATGCCATCGAAGGGAGCGTGCTCAGCCCACCCATCATAGCCATCGCCGGCCCGAACCTTGATCGTCCGGTATCCCAACCGGTCCAGCCGCTCCGCAGCCTGCCGGCACAGCGGCTCAATGATCTCCATGGTGAAAACGTATGGGGTCAACTCGCTGAGGACGGCGGCCTGGTAGCCGGAGCCGGTGCCCACCTCCAGCACTTTATCGCCCTCGTTTAGCTGCAACAGTTCGGTCATCAGGGCGACGATGTAGGGCTGAGAGATGGTCTGCCCGTAGCCGATCGGCAAGGGTGTGTCGGCGTAGGCATCCCGCCGGCGAGACTCCGGCACGAATTCGTGACGCGGAACCGCCCGCATCGCAGCCAGCACCCGCCGGTCGATAACCGGCTCACGGAACGGGTCGCCGCGAGCGATTTGCGAGTCAACCATCCGGTCCCGCTCACGCTGACGGTCCGTGGTGCGTGGTCGCGGCCAATGAAGCCGCCCGTCCGGATCGCGGGTCACGCCCGCCCAATAGCCGGCCGGCTCGGTGGTGGTCGGCAAACTGCTCGGGGCGGTCTGAGCATGAGTGGCATAGCCGAGTTCGTCGCCGCCCGACGGCCACCACCCGCTCGGGGACAGCATCCATAGCGCTGCAAGCAGCGCCGCGATCATCAATGCCACCGCTGCCGGTCGCCACACGGCCCGCATTCCACACTGCCCCGCCACCCACCCGGGTTCGGCGCCCTCCAGACCGTAATTGCCACCCGGGATAACTTCACATTCTGGCCTCTAGAGTATACCGTTACCGGACCGTCGGGAGGTGCCGCCGACACCTTCGGTGCGCGGTGCCACGAAACTAGGCGAAGCCGCAGGTGGGCTGGGTTCCGGCCCGTCCGGTCGGGGTCCGAACCCGGAGCCCGCGGCTCGGCAGGCTCTGGAAGGCTGCGAAACCGCATGAAACCCACACTGGTGATTCTCGCCGCCGGCATTGGAAGCCGCTACGGAGGTCTCAAACAGGTCCAGCCCGTGGGCCCGGGCGGGGCGACAATCATGGACTACTCGGTCTACGACGCCATCCGGGCGGGGTTCGGTAAGGCGGTGTTCGTGATCCGTCCGGAAATGGAGAGCACATTCGCCGAGACGCTGGGCAGGCGATTCGCCAGGCACATTGCGGTCAGTTGCGCAGTCCAACGGCTGGACCTGTTGCCGAAAGCCTTTGAGGTTCCGCCCGGCCGAGCCAAGCCCTGGGGCACGGCCCACGCCGTCCTGACCTGCCGGCAGATGGTCCGCGAGCCGTTCGCCGTCATCAATGCCGACGACTTTTATGGGGCCGGAGCGTTCGTCGCCTTGGCGGAATTCCTGCGAGCGCCGCAACCGGGGACGAGACCAACCTATGCCATGGTCGGCTACCGCCTGCGCGACACGCTCAGCGACCGCGGCAGCGTCTCCCGCGCGATCTGCCAGGTCAGTCCGGACGGCTGGCTGCAAAGCATTACTGAGATCACGGGGATCGAGAAGCACGGCGAGGGTGCCCGATTCGTCGACCAGGCGGGCATCGAGCACACCCTGAACGGAGACGAAACGGTCTCAATGAATATGTGGGCATTCCTGCCAACCTTCTTTGCGCAATTGGCTGAAGGGTTCGACCACTTCCTGCGGGAAAGCGACGGCTTGGAATCCCGGGAGTTCTATCTGCCGTCGGCCATTCAGCATCTGATCGCGACCGGCCAAGCCGCAGTTAAGGTGGTGCCGACCAGCGAGAGCTGGTGCGGCATGACCCACCGCGAGGATCAGCCGCGGGTGGAACAGATGATCGCCGGGCTGGTTTCGCGCGGCGTTTATCCGGCACGGCTGTGGCCCTGAGAGGTTGTTTCCGGGCCCAGGGCCGCGTGTTGCGAGCCCGCCCGGGCGGCTCTCAGGTCGCGCCGGCCGACCTTCGGGCTTGTTTTGAGCAGGCAACACTCGCCGGGCGCAACTGGTCGGCCGGCAAACAGGCGAACGGCTTGCTTCGGCCGAGGAAAACGCTAGGATGCTGGGCGTGTGCCGTGACACGGCCCCAGGCGGGGTGTAGCTCAGCCTGGCTTAGAGCGCTTGGTTCGGGACCAAGAGGTCGCAGGTTCGAATCCTGTCACCCCGAGTTTTGTAGCCGCACAGCCCACCGCGCACGGGGGTTAGCAGGCCGGGACGCCATAGGGAGTTTGGCATATGGCATCCCGGCGTCTGAGCCTGCGATCACTAGCCGCCTCCGGACCCCGCAACCGGGAGGTTGAGAACCGGTTCAAGAAAGGAGGCCTGTGACCTGCCGGTGATGCCCAGGCCCTTTTGCTAACCGTCCGTTGAGAAACGACAGCGCTGAATTTCCGAGTCCGGCGCGACCGCAATAGCGAGCCGAAAACGTCGGACCCGGAGGTTCGGCACTACTGATTCGAGCATGCCCAGCAGTTTTTCAACGGGCACCGCAGGAGTGTTACGGGCAGCGTGGTAAGTGGCAAGTCGATCCGTCACTTGCGGTTGGGGCTCTGACCGCCGGCCGGGCGGCCTCTGCCTTAGAGGGAGAGGCTATACGTCAGCCGCTTTCTGGGCCGGGAGGCTTTCCCGGCCCGGAGGGGCGTGAGGAGTCCGGCCGCGTTCTCTTCTGGTCCAGGATCCAGCTCACCGCGTCTCGCAGTGTCTTGGCATCGAAGGGCTTCTCCAGGAACATGTCGGCCGACATCGCGTCGGGGCACACCTCACGGCCGTATTCCATGCCGATGGACTGGCCGATTGCGGACATGAGGACCAGAGGAATGCTCTTTAGTTGGCTGTCCCGCCGCAATTCGCAGGCGACCTGCAAGCCCTCCGAGGGGTGGGCCAACATGATGTCCAGCAGGACCAGGTCGGGCGGTTGGCGCCGAATCGCCTCCAGACCGGCCTGCCCGGTCTGGTAGCAGGTGACGGTGTAACCGAGCGGTTTGAGGATCATTTCGACGGCCGCGTGCATGTCCGGATCGTCGTCGATGAGCAGAATTCGGGCTGCCGTCGGGGGGCTCATAGGGGCGCCGTCCGGGCAACGCCTAGGTCCCCGCCGCCAACTGAACCAGCGCTCCTTGGAGGCGATGGGCAAGCGTCGCCGCTAGTTCCTTGAGCAGATGATACCCCAAAGTGTGGTCCCGCTCACATAGCTGACGGATCGCGGGTCCGTCGATCCGCACCGCGCGGCCGGCCTCGCGCGGGATGGCAGTTGCCGTACAGCGGTAGGGTTCCACCAGCGCGGACCAGCCGATCAAGTCGCCCGCCACGACCGTGTCCACCACGCGCCCCTGGTCGATGTTCTGCTGGTAGACGATGTCGACCTGGCCGGCGCGAAGGATGAACAAGGCCCGGGCCGGATCGCCCTCCTTGAACAGCGGCTCGCCGGGCCGTAGCTGGTGCTCCTCGGCAATGGCGGCCACCGCCTTGAGACTCTCGGCCCCGACGCCCGCGAAATACGGGAAAACGCGGAGGATTTCGACCGACACCATGCTCCTACCTCCACTCGGCCAACAGGGATCGCACCAGCTCGGACGCGCGTGATATAGCTGCGGCCACCGCAGGCGTGCACTCCTCGCCGAAGAGCTCTACCTCGGCGGCTTCGACGGCGACGATGCGGATATCGCGGGGGCTGGGCAGTCTGGCTCCCGCACGTCGCCCCAGCTCCAGGGCAGTCCACAGGTCCAGGTCGTGCGTGGAGCTGACGTGTCGCGTAGGCCGTCCTTCGGACGGCAGCAGACTCACCGTGCCGGGCGGTGCACCGCTGCGCTGGGCGTCGATGATGATGGCCCGGTCGTACCCGATCAGGCGCTCCATCAGGCGCAGGCCGCCCCGGTAGTCTTCAGCCAGCTCCACGCCCTCCAGGCCGCTCAGGGCCGGCCTCAGCGACTCGATGACCCGCAACCCGACGCTGTCGTCGGTCAGGAGCGGGTTTCCCAGACCCAGCACGATCGTCTGGAGGATTTCGGCGGCCGTCGGGTCGGCCGCGGGCCGGGGCGCCCAAGCCGGTGTTTGCGCTGCGGCGGACATCGCGGCCCCGCGCTATCCTGAAACCGGATGCCGGCCAGTCCGGCTGATCGTCTGGAGCACTTGCCCGTCGGGCGCCCTCAAGACGACCGTGAGCGGCATCTGACCCGGCAAGTAGTGGGTGGCACAGCCTAGACAAGGGTCATATGCCCGGAACGCCATCTCGATCTTGTTCAGGAGGGCTTCCGTGACCGTGGTGCCCTTGCGGATCAGCGCCTTGGCGGCCTCCTTGATCGACAGATTGATCGGAGCATAGTTGTTGGTCGTGCCCACGATCAGGTTCACGCGGGTCAGCACGCCGCGCTCGTCGGTCCAGTAGTGATGAGTCAGCGTGCCGCGGGGAGCCTCGACGCAGCCGACGCCCTCATCGGGCGTGGCGGTCGGTAGGACTCGGTATTCGGTGCCGGTGATTTCCGGGTCGGTGGCCAGCTCCACCCAGCGTTCGGCGGCGTAGAGAAGCTCGATCAGTCGCGCCCAGTGCGTCGCTAGAGTGTGGTTCACCGGCTTGCCGCCGAGCACGTCGTACATCCGCTCATATTCCTTTTGTGCCAGGGGGGTGGCCATGCCGTCGGCGGCGTTCAGGCGCGAGAGCGGAGTAGCCTTGTACAACCCCGAGTCCTCTCCGTCCACGAAGCCCTTCCAACCGACCCGCTTGAGAAACGGGAATTTCAGATAAGACCACGGCTCGACATGCTCGGCGACGTACTCACGATAGTCTTTCGCGGGGTACTTGGCGTGCTCGCGACCGTCCGGTCCGACGACGCGAATCAACCCATCATAGAAGTTCACGCGGTTGTTGGCATCGACCGTCCCCATGTTGTAGGTGCGGTGCGTGTAAGCCTGACTGGTGATGAGTTGCACATACTCGCGGTTGCCAAGCACGATGTCGTTGAATAGCTGGAGCGAGAACTTGGCGAACTCGATCGCGTCACGCCCCAGCGTCTCGATCTCCTTGCGCTGCTCCTCGGTGATCCCGCGACTGACGCCCCCGGGCAGCCCCCAGTTGGGATGCACTTTGCGGCCGCCGATCATCTCGATCAGGTTGTGGCCGTCGCGGCGCATCTTGAGGACCTTGCCGGCAATCTCCATTCCCACCTTCTGGATCACGCCCAGAATGTTGCGCTGCTCGGGAGGCGCGTCCGGGCCCATCACGAAGTCCGGGCCGCCCAGCGCGTAGAAGTGGGTCGTGTGATCGGTGGCGAAGAAGATGCAGTAAAACATCTCCCGAAGCTTCTTGGCAGTCGGAGGCGGATCGACATGAAAAAGCGCGTCCAGCGTTTTGGTCGATGCTATGTGGTGGGCTTCCGGACATACGCCACAGATCCGCGACGTCAGATTGGGCATGTCCTCGGCCAGCCGGCCGACACAGAACCGCTCGAAGCCGCGCAATTCCGGCACCTGGAGATAGGCTTCGGCCACGTCGCCCTTGGGGGTCAGGAAGATATCTATCTTCCCGTGGCCTTCCAGACGGGTGATCGGATCAATACTGATGCGCTGCGTCGTCATCGGTGAATGCTCCAGCTACGCTTGGGCGACGGCCTTGGGCCGCGGCAGTTCGTGCCGTTCGGCATCCGGCACCAGTGCCGCCCGCCTCAGAAGGCTGCCGGCCAGGCTGAAACGGTAGAAAGTACCCAGCGGGTCCGGGATGCCTTCGCGGATGATCCGGTCGATCTCTTCGGGGTCCTGCGAGTCGATCACCGAAGCCAGGGCGGTCATCAGCCGGGCCCCGAAGTCCTCCACCCCCTCGTTCGGCCCGTAGCAGCCGATGCAGGGCGAGTTCACCTGGGGGCATCGGGCCCCGCAGCCGGCCCGGGTGGCCGGGCCGCAACACACCAGACCCTGTTCCAGAAGGCAGGTGCTGGAATCTGGAATGACCTGCCAGGGCCGCTTGAATGCCTTGATCTTCTTTTCGCTGCGAGTTCGCGGGCACTCGTCGCAACAGGTGGTCGTCGTTCCGATCACCGACCCGGCCGGCGGCAGCTTGCCCTCCAGAATCGCGACCACCGCATCCCAGATGCGCGGCGCCTCCGGCGGACAGCCCGGCAGAAAATAGTCGACCGCCACCGTCTGGCCGAGCGTCCGCACCGTGTCGTAGAAAACCGGGAGCGACAGGTGGTAGCCGTCGCACCGCAGTTGCGACTGAGGAACGATGTGCTTGGGGTTATCCGTGGAAGGGTTCTCGCAGTAAACGGCCTGGAAGATCTCCTCCCGGTTGGTCAGGTTCGCCAGGCCCGGAATACAGCCCTCCGTGGCGCAGGAACCGAAGGCCACCAGCACCTTCGACTTGGCCCGCAGCAGCTTGGCCATGTACTCCTGTTCGCTGGTGCGGATGCCGCCGTTGAAGAGGCAGACGTCGATAGATTGGTCGGGCCAGCGCTCGACGTCCCGCACCTTGGTGTCCATGATGCACGGACAGAACACGATGTCGAACGCGTTGGCGACGTCCAGAATCTTCTCGTTCAAAGCGAGAATCGCGATCTCGCACCCGCCGCACGAGGCGGCCCAGTAGATTGCCAGCTTGCCCTTGCTGCTCACCGCCCGACCTCCATCGCCTGCTGATGTTCCAGCAGGATCTTTTCCACTTCTTCGAGCTGCCCGCGCTGGTCGGCCCAGTTCGCCGACCAGTTCAGCGGACCCAGCGTGCGGATGTCCTCCACCATCTGGTCGATCGCCTCGGCCAGTTGCGAGCCCTCCGCGGCCGACGCCCACACCAGCCGCACTCTTCGTTCGCTAATACCCAGCTCCCGGAGCGTGTATCTCAGCATGGCGAACCGCCGCATGGTCTTGTAGTTCTGCTCCAGATAGTGGCATTCGCCCGGGTGACAGCCGGCGATCAGCACGCCGTCCGCCCCCAGGGCCAGGGCTTTGAGCACAAACGACGGGTCGACGCGTCCGCTGCACATCAGCCGGACCACGCGCACGTTGGGGGCATGCTTGATCCGTGCCGTGCCGGCTCCGTCGGCCGCCCGGTAAGAACACCAGTTGCAGAAAAAGCCGACGATCTTTGGTTCGAAGACTTCGCGCTGCATCCTCTCACTCCTACGACGCGGCGGGTTCCAGACTGGGCTCCTCCACGACCCCGGCCAGTTGCCCTTCGCCGCGCGCGTCCCAGAGCAGCCCCTCGATCTCCGCTTCCACCTGGTCCTTGTCAAAGTGTGCCCCGGCGATAGCCCCAGCCGGGCAAGCTGCAACGCAGGTGCCGCAGCCCTTGCACAAGGCTGGATTCACCCGGCTGACCTTCTGGTCTTCCAGAAAGTCGATGGCGTTGAATGGGCAGAGGTTATTGCAGATCCGGCACCCGGAGCACTTCTCCTCGTTGATCGAGGCCACCACCGGCTCGATCATCACCGTGCCTTTGCTGATCATGCCCTGCACCCGGGCGGCCGCTGCGGCACCCTGGGCCACCGAGTCGGGGATATCCTTGGGCCCATGGCAAGCCCCGGCGATGAAGACCCCCTCAGTCATGGTGGCCACTGGGTCCAGCTTGGCGTGACGTTCGATGAACCAGCCAGCCATGCTGCACGAAATGCCGACCTTCAGGCCGGTCTCGCGGGCATCACGCCGCGGCTCAATCGCGCCCATCAGCACCACCATGTCCACCGGGATGCGGCGTTGCTTGCCCAGCAGCGTGTCCTCAACCTGCACGATGAGCTTGCCCTCCTCATGCGGGTACCGGGGCATGTCGGTGACCTCCGCCACCTTGCCCCGGACAAACAGCATGCCCTCATCGAGCAGCCGCTGATAAAACTCCTCGTAGTCCTTCTTGTTCGGCCGGATGTCGATATAGCAGGCGTAGACCTTGGCCCCGGTCTTCTCCATGACCAGGTGCCCGAGCTTGAGCGAGAGCATGCAGCAGATGCCCGAGCAGTAGGTGTTGTAGCGCTGGTCGCGGCTGCCGACGCAATGCACGATGCATACCGACTTCGGCTCAGTGACGCCGTCGCGGAGCACGATCCGGCCGCCGGTCGGCCCCGACGCGTTGCACATCCGCTCGAACTCCAGGCTGGTAAAAACGTTGGCCAGCCTTCCATATCCGTACTGAGGGATCCGCCGGCAATCGAACAGATCCCAGCCGGTGGCCACGATGATGTTCCCCACGTTCACTTCCAACATTTCATCCTGCTGGTCGAAGTCGACCGCTCCGGTGGGACAGAGCTTCTCGCAGGCCCGGCAGCGCTGCCGCTCGAACCAGATGCACGACTTGGTGTCGATCACCGGAATCTTCGGCACCGCCTGCGGGAACGGGGTGTAAATCGCCTTGCGATAGCCCATCCCGGCCTCGAATACCTCATCCACCACCTTGCGTGGGCACTTCTCGATGCACAGGCCGCAACCCGTGCACTTGTCCTCGCGTACGTAGCGGGCCTTCCGGCGAATTCGCACCTTGAAATTGCCGATCGAGCCCGAGACCTCCTCCAGCTCCGAGTAGGTCAGCAGCGTGATCTTCTCATGCTGCCCCGCCTCGGACATCTTCGGCGTCAGGATGCACGCCGCACAGTCCAGCGTGGGAAACGTCTTGTCGTACTGGGCCATGTGGCCGCCGATGCTGGGCTCGCGCTCCACCAGGTAAACCGGATACCCGGCGTCGGCCAGCTCCAGGGCCGCCTGAATGCCGGCGATGCCGCCTCCCAAAACCAGAGTATGCTGGTCAACCTGGACCGGCATCGGCTCCAGCGGCCGGTGCCGTTGCACCCGGGCCACCGCACCCGCGACCAGCGCCTTGACCTTGCTGGTGGCGGCCTGCTTGTCCCGGGTCACCCAGGAAACGTGCTCGCGAATGTTGGCCATCTGTAACAGGAAGGGATTCAAACCGGCATTCGCGCAGGCCCGCCGGAAAGTCCGCTCGTGCAGGTGCGGCGAGCAGGCGGCTACCACGACGCGCGTCAGCCCTTCCTTCTTGATGTCGTCCTCGATCAGCGCCTGCCCAAGCGAAGAGCACATGAATTTGTACTCGCGGGCCACGACCACGCCGTCGAGCCTGCCCACCCAGCGGGTCACTTCCTCCACATCCACCGTACCGGCAATGTTGCTGCCGCAGTGGCAAACATAAACGCCAACTCGTTCGGCCATAGGCCGGCCTCCTATTGCGCTGCGGATTGCTGTGGCACCGGACTGGGGCCGGTACCCGTGGCCGAGCTGCTCACCGGCGCAGCGCCGACATTACACGCCTCAGCCACCAGCTCGATCAGGTCCTTGACGATCAGGCGGCCTTCCAGCCCAGTGGTCTTGACCGCGTCGCGGTACATGGTCAGGTCCTTGGGACAGGCCACCACGAAATACTGGACATTCCGGAGTGCCGCGGCCTCGCGGATGCGGCTTTCGGCCGGGCGCTCCCTGATTTGACCCTCTTCCATCCAGATGCGTCCCCCGCCGGCCCCGCAGCAGAGGGCCCGGTCCCGGTTGCGAGGCATCTCAACCAGCCGGCACCCGATGGCCCTCAGCACGCGACGAGGCGCGTCATAAACCCCGTTGTACCTCCCAAGGTAGCAGGGATCATGGTAGGTCACGGCGCAGCCCAGCCCCTGCCGCACCGTCAGCCGACCGTCGGACAGCAGCTCATCCAGAAGCTCGGCATAGTGCAGCACCGGGTACTTCTGGCCCAGGTACTGGGACGACCCGTCCTGCCAGACATACTCGTTCTTCAGCGTGTTGTAGGTGTGCGGATCGGTCGTCACGATCCGCTCAAACTGGCATTTCTGGAGCGCGGCCAGATTCTTCTGCACCAGCAGCTCGAACAGCCCTTCCTCCCCGGCCCTCCGCACGTCGTTGCCGGCGTTACGCTCCGCGTCGTAGAGCAGGCCATAGTCCACACCCGCCGCCTGAAACACCCGGGCCGTCGTCTGCGTCACCTCGGTCAACGCCGGGCTGTACGAGGCGTAGTCCCCCGGGAACCACAGGGTCTGGGCCGGCTCCTTGCGGATGTCCTTGATCTTGAAATCCAGCCCGGTCGTCCACCTGGCCCGCTGCTTGTCGGATTTCCCGAACGAGTTCCCATAACGTCGCAGATTGTTCAGGGCGGTCGTCAACTGGTTGTCGGCCCGCTGCTGGGCCAGCAGGGCTCGGCGCAGGTCCACCAGCACATCCACGTGCTCGATCAACACCGGACATTCGGCGACGCAGGCTCGACAGGTCGTACAGGCCCAGGCCACCGCGTCCTCTACCACCCGGCCGGTAAAGACCGGCGGGTCGGCGGAGAGCTGCCCACCCCTGCTTGCCAGCGCCGGACCATCCTGCGCCAAGACGTCCCTGATGGCCAGGATGACCTTCTTGGGCGACAGCGACTGTCCAGCGCCATGGGCCGGGCAGGCATCCTGGCAACGCCCGCACTCGGTGCAGGCGTCGCCGGCCATAAGCTGCGTCCAGGTGAAGTCGCGCAGCGTAACAACGCCTGCGGCCCCGTCGCGTTGGAACGCCGGTACCAGTCGCCCGGCCGGCTGGTCGAGCTTGGAGAAGAACACATTGAGCGGCGAGGTGATGACGTGGACCAGCGTGCCGGCCGGCAGCGTCAGCAGGAGCACGGCCACCAGACCGGCATGCACCAGCCACATGCCGAGGTGAATCCTGGTCATCTCCGCCACGGAAAGCCCCCCTCCCAGCCATAGTTGCGCCACCAGCCACCCGGCCGGAGTGAACCAGCCGAGAGCAGGGCGCCAGCCGGGTTGAAGCTCCGGCTGACGCGCGACGCACGCCAGCCGCAACGACTCGGTCGTCAGCCCGGTCACCACGATCAGGAAGATCAGCACCAGGGCCAGGGCAAAAGGCGTCGTCAAGGTCAGCCGCTGGGGGCGCTGCACAAACCGCCGGTAGCCGGCCAGCACGAACCCCACCAGAAAGATGACCGTGAAAACGTCCAGAACCAGCTTATAGCCCTGGTACAGCGGCCCGCGCAGAAACTTGACCACGTCCGCGTCGATGGTCGCCAAGGCGGTGCCGAGGAAAAATACGAAGAACCCCCAGGCAATGGCGAAATGCATCAGCCCCGGGTACTTCTGCCGCCAGACTTTGACCTGAGCCAGCCCGTACTTGAGCAAACGCCGCACGCGAACTACGGGCTGATCCCAGCGCCGTTCCGGACGTCCCACCAGCCACCAGAGGCGGATCCGCAGATACACCCGGACCAACATGATCACGGTGCACAGCGGCAGTACGCCGTAGGTGATGACAATCGCCAGCGTGCGCCAGCCGCCGTCCAGACCCCAGAAGTTGATCCGTTCAATCATCGCATAACCCGGGCGACTTACCCCTTCCTGAGGCTTGCGGTCAGCTTGGGAATCAGCTCCAGAACGTCCACCGCGGCGCCGAAGTGGGCAAAGCCGTAAATCGGCGCCTTTTCATCCCGGTTGACTGCCACGATGAGTTCCGCGTCGCGCATGCCTTCCGCGTGCTCCGGCGCGCCGCTGATACCCAGCGCCAGATACAACTTGGGCTTTACCTGCTTGCCGGATTTGCCGACCAGCCGGGTGACCGGCAGCCACTCCTGGTCGATGACCGGCCGCGATCCCGCGACCACCCCCCCCAGCGCCTTGGCCAGCTCCTCAGCCAGGGCGATGTTGTCCTTGTTCTGGATCCCGCGCCCCACCGACACCAGAATCGCCTCCTTGGCGATGTCGACATCCCCGGTCGGAGGCTCGATGTACTGCTTGAAACGGGTTCGCAACTGGTCCAGCCCGGCCGGCGGCGCGACGGTCTCAACCGCCGGCGACCGGGCGGCTCGGCCCTCCTCCGGCTTGTATCCCCCGGACATCACGGTCGCCAGACAGGTGGGTTCCGGCAGCGGTCCGGTGGCGATCAGTTTTCCGCCGCAAGTCAGGGCCGAGTACTGCACCGTTCCCCCATCTTGCGAGAAGCTCCGGCACCCGCTGATGATCGGAACCCGTAGCCGCCGGGCCAGACCGCAGGCCAGATCGGTTCCCATGGCCGTGTGTCCCAGGAGCACCACGCGCGGCTTGTGCTGCTGCAACAGGGCGGTAACGACCGAAAGATGGGCCTCGGGGTTGAACTCTGCCAGGCTCGGGTGCTCGACGCACACCACCCGGTCGGCCGCGCCCAGCTCGCCGGCCAGTTTCTGCGCATCATGCCCGATCAGCAGAGCGGTCAGCTTGGTCTTGAGAGCCTCGGCTAACCCGCGTCCGCCGGCCAGCATGGTAAACGTGATCTCGGTCACCCTGCCACGCAGCGTTTCGACTACGACGCACACTTCACCGCACATGGTTCATCCTCAAGCGGGCAACCCAAGCCCGCGCCACTTGGCCTGGTCAGGTCACAAGACCCCGCTCCCGCAGCAGGGCCACTATCTTCTGGGCCACCTGCTGCGCGTCACCCTCGATCATCTCGGCCCGGGCGCCCGACTCCGGCAGCGCCATCGCGGACACCGGGACTTCGAGCTCCGCGGTCACCTCTCCGACCGCGATCTCCTCGATCCTGGCGGTCTTCATCGCCTCCATGACCTTGCTGGTGACGACATAGCGTGGCGGCTTTTCGGCGGCCTGGATTCCCAGCACGGCCGGCCCGCTGACTTCGATCTCCGCGTTCAGCCCGCCGGGATACTCTTTCTGGACCACCAGCCGTCCATCGGCCGCGGTCACCCTGGTCACATATCCCACATAGGGCAGCCCAAGCTGCTCAGCCAGCAGCGGCCCGATGAACCCGTCCAGGTCATCGACCGCCTGGGTGCCGGTCAGGATCAGGTCGAAGGGGAGGTCGCCGAGCGCCTGCCGAAAAGCCGCGGTGATGCGCTGGTTGCTCGGTCCCTGGTCGAAGCCTTCGCCGGTCAGCTTGATCGCCCGGTCGGCGCCTTTGGCGATCGCGGTGAAAAGGGTCTCATCGACGTCGCCGAAGTCCAGCGTAAGCACGGTGACCTTCCCGCCATGCCGTTCCTTGAGCAGCAGAGCCTCCTCCAGGGCGTGCTCGTCCAGCTCGTTGGGTATCAGCCGCAGAAAGCTGCGGTCGAGCAGCCCCGTGCCGGGATCGATCTCCAGGTCTTCTACCAGGTCCGGCACGAACTTGACCAAGACTACGATCTCCATCGCGGACGCTCCTTGCAGATGGCCCGGCCGCACAAGAACCGGCGGCCTAGCCGAACATGGACTCCGCCAGTAACTCGACGACGTCCCTCACCGCCAACTTGCCCTCGTTGCCCGTGCTCTTGACTGCGTCCTCGAACCGGGGGGTTTCGTACGGGCAAGCGACCGCGAGCACGTTGGCCCCAGCCGCGAGGGCTTCCTTTATGCGCCACTCGGTCGTTCGGGTGTGGGCTTTTTCCCAGGAGAAACCATCCAACCACATCCCGCCGCCCCCGCCGCCGCAGCAGATGCTCAGGGCCCGGTTGTGCGACATCTCCACCAGCTCCACGCCCGGGATGGCTTGCAGCAACTGACGCGGCTCTTCGTAGATGTTGTTGTCGTTGGCCCGGCCCAGGTAGCAGGGGTCGTGGTACGTGACCCGCTGGGCCCCGCGATTCTGCAACAGCGGTTTGATCCGGTCCAAGTGCTCCACCAGGTACTGGGTATGGTGCTTGACCGGCCGGTCGAACCCCAGCCGCGGATACTCGTGTTTCAGTGCGTTGTAGGCGTGCGGGTCGGCCGTGATGATCTCCCCAAAAGTGTACTTGCTCATCGCCGTGATGTTCTTGCGGGCCAGCAGCTCGAACAAACCCCACTCCCCGGTGAACGCTTGCGTATCCCCGTCGCTGTTCTCCTCCGGACCCAGGATGCCGAAATCCACGTCCAGCACGTACAGCACCTTGGCCAGCGCCCGCGTCACCTGCTGCACCCGCGGGTGGTACGAGCCGTAGTCCCCCACGAACCACAGCACGTCCACCGGCCGCTTATGACTGGCCATCACCGGGACCGGAACGGTGAAATCCTTGGCCCAGTCCGCCCGCTTCTTGGGCGACTCCCCCAGCGCGTTGCCGTACCGGCGCGAGTTCCCCAGTGCGGTCTGCAACTCCGCCGGGATGCTCCCCGCCACCAGCATCTCAGTCTTCAGCGTCGACAGCAGACCCCGCGTCAGTGGAATCTTGCTCGGGCACACGCTGGCGCAGGCGAAACACGACACGCACAGCCAGATCGTGTCGCTTTCCAGCACCCCGTACCAATCGTCGGCCCGAAGGGCGGCGATCAGCGACCGCGGCGGGTAGTCCATCGCGAACCCGTACGGGCACACCCCGCTACAGGTCCCGCATTGCAGACACTTGCGGATCTGCTTCCCGTCCGGCGTAGCCCGGATCACTTTGTCGAGAAACTCGTACGGTGTGGGAACCGACATGCTTGGACACCTCACGGCCCCGCGCGGCCGAATCGCGCTGACCAACCAATGGGCAGGCTATGGTTCATGCTTTGGCCGTCCGAGACCTCACGCCAAAAGAGTCAGCAACCGGCGGCTCACCGCCCGACGCCACGTCGGCCAGCTCAACCGAATCGAACCTGCGGTCATCCTCCCCACTCAGCAGGTCTACACACAAGCGCGGCACCCGGACCAACGGGGACCGCGAGAGGCGAGCCAACAACTGGGCCCGACTGTTGACCTCAAAGTGACGGTACAAACGCTTCACGTGATCGTGGACCGTGTGTGGGCTGAGTCCCAGCTTCGACACGATCCCACCCTCCGACAACCCCTCCAGCAGTAGCTCCAGCGTCCGCTGCAATTGAGGCGACAGGTCGGCCCCCGACTCATCCCCGACCCAGCGCCACATTCGGCCCAGCTCGGAATGCAACAGCCCCACCATCCGCCGCTCCACTTCCCCGAACGGGCCCCGGCGACCAGAACGAGTCAGAATCAGTAGATGAACCAATCGTTTGGCGGGCAGGTATTGGTTCGAGCAGATGAAGTGCTCGCAGTCGAGGGCCCGCCAGGGGTCAACATCGGAGTGCTGCCGCCAAGCCCGGCCTCCAGCCATCTCCCGACGCGTGCGCGCGCACGTCGCGTTCAACAAGCCAGGGCCGCTCCCGGTCGTAAATTCCAACGCAAAAGCCCCTCGCTCCACCAACGCCCGATAAATGGATATCAGTCGCGGCTCACTGAACCCGCTTACCAC